>Ga0206820_1080_pt2 | contig 17723 bp, 18 predicted proteins | sample Alteio_BWOrgCont_84_FD_152857 | JGI IMG/M metagenome (GOLD analysis project Ga0206820, IMG submission 152857) | Enriched cells from forest soil in Barre Woods Harvard Forest LTER site, Petersham, Massachusetts, United States -... | ecosystem: Environmental > Terrestrial > Soil > Temperate forest >...
CTTCAATTATATGATTTAGAAGATATGATGAAAAAATCTATGCAATCATTAGAATCACTGAACAAACCCTTAGATAAGGGATCTCAGCAATATTTAGAAGACCTTATTGAGAAACTTAAAGCTAAGAAAGACAGTGGGATTAATAAGATGTCTCTTAACGATTTGTTAGAACTTTTCCTAAGTCAGACACAAGAGTTCCCTCCGCAATTGCAAGAAGCAGGGCTGCAAGAGGATCATTTAGCGCATATATTAGATACAATAGCCATTCATGAGACCTGCTCTAACCAGAATTTTCTTGGCGAATTATCTTCTCTATGTAAGAAAAAAGATTTTGATATGAACTCATATATACTAGAAATTAATGAAAAATTTGGTGCAATAGTTAAGTTGCGAACTAACCTTGAACCAGTTTGGTGCTAAGGTATTTTTATTTAGAGGAAATTATGAATTTTAGTTTTAGACGTTCTGAGATTTTTAAGAATTTTTTTTTAAACTCATCGCTCCCCTCTTGGGAAAATTGTTTGGAAGATCGTTATGCAATGAATGAACAAATCCTACAGAAGTATAACACAAATGATGTACTTGTGGCTGAGAAAATCACTTTTGCAAGTGATGCAATCGCTGGTAGTGATATAACCCTTATTGATGTAGTAGCTCGTAAAGGTATAACATCACTGAAAGGTACAGTTACAGCAAATTACTCTAGATTAAACGATGTAGTAGCAAAATGTGGGGTGCGGCTAATAGATACATTAGCTCAAAACGTAGAAGTGAAAAAAGGCCCATTATTTATAAACTATAAACAGAAATGCGATGTTGCATTTAATACATTGTACGCCGAAGAAGAAATTTCTATGAAAGGGATTACAGTTGCAGGGAATGTTACATCTCGAATGAGTATAATTACAGCGGAAAATTGTAATTTAAATAAGATTAAAGGGTGTATGGAAATAAAGCTGACTAAGAAGACATCTTGCAAGGCAGCAGAACTAGCAATTGTTCCAGAAATGCAAACAGGTAAGCTTTTTTTAGAAGATAGCACTATTCAAGAAGACCTTGTTATAAACGCTATTGAGTCTACAGAAGAAAGTTCTTCTTCTAAAATTAAAATAGAAATCACAGGAAATGGTTATATATGTGGCAAGGTAATTTTTTCCAAATGTACCGGCATAGTTCTTTTATCAAATCAAACTAAGATTACTGAAGTAGTCAATGGAGTAATAAAAAATCATAATCCAGAATCTTTAGTAAAAAACTTGCAACAATTTGAGTATATCTAAAGATAGGATAAAGAAAAATATAAAACTTTTTGCACAAAACGTTGAAATTTATAAATTGTGCAATATTTTTATAGTGATTTTTCTGCACATAAGTTAATATTCTCTTACATTGTGCATAAAAAATTATTATGAAAAATGATACATTTGTAGGAAGGAAAGAAGAGCTGGGAAGACTTTCTTCTTTCCTTAAAAAAAAATCCGCCAGCCTTATTGTTGTAAAGGGTCGTCGAAGGATTGGTAAAAGTCGCCTTATCGAAGAGTTTTCCAAGGGCAAGCGTTTTCTCAGATTTGTAGGTATCCCGCCAACTGCAAAAATCACAGAGCAGTTTCAAAGAGATATTTTTGCAGAGCAACTAGGTAAGCAGATTGCCTTGGAAGGTATTGTAGCTCAAGATTGGTCTACTCTTTTCTCCTTGCTTGCAAGACATGCAAACTCTGGAGCTGTGATTATCCTGTTCGATGAAATTTCTTGGATGGGGTCAAAAGATCCTACTTTCTTAGGTAAACTTAAAAATGCTTGGGATCTTGAATTTAAAAAGAATCCACATCTGATCTTAATTCTTTGTGGATCTGTTTCCACTTGGATTGAGCAAAATATTATAAGTAGTACAGCATTTTTTGGAAGAATTTCTCTTTTGTTAAAAGTAGAAGAATTGCCTTTAAATATATGCCATGAATTATTACAGACTAGAGGATTTCGTGGGTCAACTTATGAAGTATTTAAAATCCTTGGAGTAACAGGCGGGATACCTTGGTATTTAGAGCAAATGCAAGCAGGATTAAATGCCGATGATAATATTAGAGATCTTTGTTTTCGAAAAGATGCCGTGCTATTTAATGAGTTTGATCGTATTTTTCATGATCTTTTTGAAAAACGAAGTAAAATTTATCGCCCCATCGTTGAAGTGCTTGCAAATGGATCTATGGATTTTGGTGGTATTTGTAAGCGCCTTAGATTTCCAAAAAGTGGCACTTTGAGTAAGTATCTGGACGATTTAATAGAAGCTGGATTTATTACTCGGGATTATACTTGGTTAGTTGTGTCTGGAAAATCCTCAAAGCTAAGTAGATACCGATTGAGCGATAATTATTTGCGATTTTATCTTAAATATATGATCTCAAATAAAGATCGAATTTTTCGGAATGGCTTTGAAGGGAGAGAGATCTCTTCCTTACCAGGATGGAGCAGCATAATGGGATTGCAGTTTGAAAACTTGGTGTTAAAGAACCGAAAAAAAATCTGGGAAAACTTGGGAATTAAGACAGCAGACATTGTAGCTGATAATCCTTATTTTCAAAAGCAGACTACTGTTAGAAAAGGGTGTCAAATCGACTATTTGATTCAAACACGGTTTAATACACTCTTTGCTTGTGAAATTAAATTTTCACTTAATCCACTGCAATCAAATATAGTAACTGAAGTTAAAGATAAACTAGCTTGCATGCTCCTTCCAAAACGATTCTCTTGCTGGCCTGTTCTTATCCATGTTAATGGTGTGAGCGACAATGTGCAAGATAGTGGGTATTTCTCTGAAATTATTGATTTTAGTACATTTCTTGCACTTAAGGATTCATACCTTTAGAAGACAAGCTATTAATAGCATTAGAATACTTGAGAGAACATTAAACCTACCTTCGGAAATGTTATGAACTAAGTGAAAGCGCCTGTTATCGAGCTTGTAGGTGGGTAGAAAACACACTGATCAGAAGAGTGGTAAACCTTCCCTTCCTGGTAAAAAGGCCTTACTTAGAAATGATACAGAATACCAAATGTAGAAGATTTTTCAAAACTAGCATTTTTCTTTATCGATTTATGATATTCCTCTATAATTTACCATTTTTGGAGGAAAAATGAAAATAATTTTTCAATGTGTGATTGGTGTTTTTCTTGGAGTCATACCTCTGAATTTACAAGGGATTGATTATGTCATTCAAGATTTAGGAACATTAGCTACCGATGAGAGCCATGTAACGGGAATTAATAATCAAAATGCCATTGTAGGCTATACCAAGCAAGCAGGCCAGGTTAATGACTTTATATGGCAACCAAATAATGGATTAGTTTTTTTACCCTATCCAAGTTATCAATCCCCTTTTATAAACAATCTCAATCAAGTGGCTAGTATTTTTTGGCATACAACCAATTATTGGTTCGCAAATAACACTCATTCCAAGCGTATTTGTATTTACGATAATGGGCTTTTACGAGATCTTGGTTCACCTGAGCAATGGGAAATTAAAAAACTAGAAGCTTGGCAAACGCCACATTGTTGGGATCCCAAAGAATTAGGGATTTTGGCATTTAATGATGATCAACAGATTTTAATTGCTAATGCAAAGCAAAGCGATCAAGCAACACGTTTTGCGATTTGGCAAAATGGAGTATTTAGAGAAATAGACTCTAATATCATTAGTAATGCGTATGGAATGAATAATCAAGGGTTGATTTTAAGTAGAAAATGGGTGCAAAAAGAGAACATGAATATACCTATGCTAGTTTTGTACAATCCCATGGAGGGAACCATTGTTGAAATTACAAAAGATATTAACATCATTAGTCGAAAATTAAACAACCAAGGGCAAGTAATTGTTTGGCTAGGCTTAAAAAACCCTACAGATGGGAAAGGGTTTTTGTGGGATCCAGAAAAAGGGCTAATAGAATTAAAAGATTTTGCCCCTGTAGCTTTTAATAATTGTGATCAAATCGTCGGGGTTCAGATCTCAGAATTTTACAATAAAAAGATCGTTCCTCTTATGTGGACTCCTTCTGGAATCATTTCTTTAACTCAATTTATTGAATCAAGTAGCCAATCTATATGGAGCGAAGTAACTTCACTTGATGGAATTAATGATAATGGTTACATTATTGGACAAGGTATATTTGATGGTAAAAAACATGCATTTGTTCTTACTCCTCAGTAGGACTTAAATTTTGGAGACCTGAGGGTCAGGGCAATTGCATGAAGATTTTTCTTGACTCCGCATAAGACTTTAAAGAAGGTACTATGTCGGATGCGAAAAGATCATGGTGCGGAAAATTTTTCTATTATGCAATACGCCCTTCAGAATATGATAAAGTTAGAAAAATCTTGAAAGTTAAGCACAAATAAAAAACGAACTATAGCTGCACTGAATCCTGAGTATCGATTAAAGTTGCTAGGTATCATTATGAATGTATAAAGAATTCTTCGTGCGATTGCCCTGACTTGAAACCTTACAAAGAACGAAGGAAGGTAAAAAATCCATAACTTCAGACTTCAATTGAGGTTGTTCCACCTTCAGATTTTCCATTTGGTTTTATTTCTTGTCGAAAAGAATAATATGCGAATATTTTCAATCAATTTTTTCAACCCCTCCAAAATCCAAGGATAATCTAAAATGAAGCTTGAAGTAACAATCCTGAACCCTTAAGAACATTCCGCTTTAGAGCAGGTCAAAGTCGACATTGCCAAACACAATTCCATGTTGCAATTTGCTTTAGAAAAAAGGTAACTTACCAAAACAGCGAAAAGGCCAATATAGAGCATCTTTTTCCCCAAGGATTTTTTAGACACAGGCTAAACTATAGAGTGTTAAAAACTATTTTTGATCTTGGAAGACAGTTGATGAAGCTTGGAAATAGACCATCTTTTGTCTTGCTCTTGTTTATGTATTCCCATAGATCTTTTGAGTTAAGTTGATTTTTATTTAAGAATTAAGGCTACATAACAGGGTCATTGATGGAAATCTTTTTAAGGGAATCCTATGAGTTGGATGTGACATTGATGTTATGTCCAAAAAAGGCGTTGATGAGGGAATCATTTATAAAATTGGCAAAAATTGGCAAAAATATGATAAGGTCAGTCAAATGTGTTAAATTTAATTTGGAAAGATTTATATGAAAATCATAGCCCGATTTTTGAGTATTAGCCTTGTGGTGATTAGCTATATTGGAGGTTCTTTATTTGCATTTGATTATGTTTCTCAGGTAGGACAAGATCAATGGGTTATCGAAGAGGTTTTTAATTTCAAAAGAAATGGATATTTCGTAGATATTGGTGCAGCTGAAGGTGTCTATATCAGCAACACATATGTTTTAGAAAAACACTTGCAATGGCAAGGGATATGTATTGAAGCAAATCCCGTTTGGTTTAAAGATCTTGTTGTGAACAGGAGCAGTATTAATGTTAATGTCTGCTTAGACTATACCAACCATGAAGTCGATTTTCGTTATGACCGTGGGCTTCTTTCCGGCATCGTGGATGATGACGCAGACAATAAGCGTTCCAATCAGATTGCTGATTCTGGTATTCTTAGGCTACAGACAAGAACGCTTGAACAAGTTCTTGATGAATGCAATGCTCCACGTGTAATTGATTTTCTTAGCATTGATGTGGAAGGTGCTGAGCATCGTATTTTTAGGGACTTTCCTTTTCATAAATACACATTCTTAGCAATGGTAATAGAAAGACCCGCTCCTGAACTGAATCGTCAACTGCAAGAGAACGGTTATGTATTCGTTAAAAATGGGCCGCTTGATAGTTTTTATGTTCATTCTTCTATCCCGAACTTTGAAAATATAAGAAAAGAGCCTTTTTCACAAATTCCCAAATAATTGCATCATCAGATATTCTCACTCAGGATTGTCTAAATTGTTTGAATTCCCTTCTGTGACCATTTATCTTGCAATGGGTGATTGATATTTTTACTCACGACTTTTCTCCCGTTTTTCCCAATCAATTTTACTGAGGCGATAAAGAACATGTCTACTCAATCTATGTTCTTTAGGTAGCTTTGGATGATCAAAATCATCTTTAGAATCGTGATGCATGCCGATGCGTTTCATAACAAGTTGGGAACGCAGATTGTGAATGGGAGTAAAGGCGACAATTTCTTCCAAATTAAGCCGTCGGAATCCATATTCAAGGGCAGCCTTTGCACCTTCTGATGCATAGCCCTTTCCCCAATGCTTGTAAGCGATCCGATATCCGAGTTCAATGTTTGGTGAAAAAGACGCTTGAAAATTTAGCTCTTCTAAACCAATTCTTCCTATGAACTCATCTGTTTCTAGGAGAGAAACAGCCCATTTTCCCCATCCGTACTTTTCAATATGATTCCGCGCGGATTGCAATGATGTTTCACTTTCTTCTTGTCCAGGTGGCAGGAAAAAATTCCATTACTTTTAGATCGGCATTAAGGTTTCTAAATGAGTTTATATCTTGATCGCACCATTGCCTTAAGATTAAACGCTTTGTTTGGATGATAGCAGTAGGATGATTAGGCATTTGCTTCATCTCCAAAATAGCCAAGATTTTTGATGATGGCAAATATTTTGACATGTTCTTGATGCATAATGATCTTACTTTCTGGGAATGATAGCAAATTTTCTCTTAGAATGCAGTCAAAATCGCTCTCGATTATGCTGTGGCAACGTGTATAGAATCCTGACAAAAGTTCTGGCATAATTCTTTATCGTTGAGAAAAAAAGTATTATGCCAGAACGAAAATGACTGTTATCTAATAGCTTAAATAAATGGGGCAACCTGGATTTGAACCAGGGACCGACGGGTTATGAGTCCGCTGCTCTAACCACTGAGCTATTGCCCCAAAAAAGTTAACTAAATATAACTAAAAAAAGGTAAAGAATCAAGGGCTCGTTATTGTGTAGATACTATGCACGTCTGTTATGCGAGAGTTTATAATCGCTCCTTTTTTCTAAACAGTATAAGTAGAAGAATGTGCTGTTCCTCCTGTCTGGGCCCAGTCTGTATGGAAAAATTCTCCGCGAGGATGATCTATTCTTTCATAGGTGTGCGCTCCAAAAAAATCCCTTTGGGCTTGCAATAGATTGCTTGGAAGTGTTGGGCAACGATATCCATCAAAAAAGCTTAATGCTGTGCTTAGACAAGGAATAGGGATGCCATGTAGAGCACATAAAGCAACTATTTCTCTGAGACCTTGCACGGAAGTGGCTAATGTATTTTGAAAAAATGTATCAAAGAAGAGACTTTCCAGATGGGGTGTTTTTTTATAGGCCTCATTAATTTCTTTTAAAAATCGACTTCGAATAATACATCCTTCACGCCAAAGAAGCGCAATACCTCCAAGATCGAGTTTCCAGTTATTGTCTATTGCTGCTGCTCGTATTAGCATAAATCCTTGTGCATAGCTAATAATTTTGGCGGAATACAGAGCTTGTTCTAGTTGATTTAGAAATTCGTCTTTATTTTTTAAAGATGGAGCAGCAGGGGAGGAGTACTTTGTACTGAGTATCAGGCGTTCTTCTTTTAAAGAAGATAGACATCTAGCAAAAACAGCTTCTGCAATCAAAGTAACGGGAACCCCAAACTCTAAAGCATTGATTCCAGTCCACTTTCCTGTTCCTTTTTGTCCAGCAACATCTAAAATCTTATCTATGAGAGGAGTTCCATCGGAATCTTTATAAGCAAAGATTTTACTAGTAATTTCAATCAAATAGCTATTTAATCTACCTTTATTCCAAGTAGCAAAGATCTGACTAAGATCTTCTGCAGAAAATCCGAAGAGGAGTTTCATACAGTGGTACGCTTCACAAATAATTTGAATATCTCCATACTCAATTCCATTATGAACCATTTTTACATAGTGCCCCGAACCTCCATCTCCAATCCAATCACAACAAGGTTCTCCTGTTTCAGATGTAGCAGCGATAGATTGAAAAATAGATTGTATAGCTGGCCAAGCTTCTTTACTACCTCCTGGCATAATAGAAGGTCCATGGCGTGCTCCCTCTTCTCCCCCTGAAATTCCGGCGCCTACAAATAGAATTCCCATGCTCTTTAATCTTGTATATCTTCTGGAAGAGTCTTTATAGTAACTATTTCCTCCATCAATAAGGATATCTCCTGGTTCTAAGAAAGGAAGGCACTCTTCAATAATATCATCAACTGCTTGTCCGGCTTTGACCATGAGGAAAACTTTTCTAGGCCTTTTCAAAGCGGCGCAAAATTCTTGGATAGAATGAGCTCCACAAACAGAAGTGCCCTTGGCAATACCTTGTAGAAACTCATCTGTTTTGGAAGAGGTCCTGTTGTAGACAACGACTTTATACTTGTGGTCATCCATATTTAATACTAAATTTTGTCCCATGACGGCAAGACCTATCAAGCCAATATCTGCTAACGCTTTTTTCACCCTGCATCTCCTTGTGTTGCTTCTTTAAAAAGTTGAGACAAAAGTTGTCTCTTTTTATACTATTTTCCATGTCCTCGTAGCTCAGAAGGATAGAGCGGTTGCCTCCTAAGCAGCAGGCCGTGCGTTCAATTCGCACCGAGGACAATTTTTAATGCCCTTTACAATAGAGGTCTACTCCTTCTGCAATGGCTTTAGCAATTTGATCTACATAGTGTTTATCGGTTAATTTTCTGCACTCTCCTGCATTAGTAATAAAACCACCTTCAATTAAAATAGCAGGCATTAGCGTTTCACGAATGACTAAAAAGTTTCCCTCTTTTATACCTCGAGAGGCTGCTTTAGTCCTATCTAAAAGTCGAGATAGTATGCATCTACCCAGTCTTTTAGAAGAGATAGTACGCCAATCTGTCGATTTATTGTAGTAGTATACTTCTACTCCATTAGCTAGGGGAGTTTTTGCTGCATTGTAATGTATACTTAGAAATAGTCTTGCATGAGATTTATTAGCGATAGATGCGCGATCTTTTAAGGGGATAAAAACATCATCCGCTCTTGTCAGTAATATCCGATAGCCCATTTCAGAGAGATATTTTTTTACAAGTAGGGAGGTTTGTAGTGCAAGATTTTTTTCTTCGCAATGTTCACTATGAGCCCCAAGGTCATATCCCCCATGTCCTGCATCTAAAACAATTAAAGATTTAACCATTCTTTCATGCACAGGCCTAGGAGGTCGTGAGGTAGAAATAGTTTTAGTCATTCTCTCAGAATCTACATTTTTTGCATGGGAGCACGCAAGAAATAGAAAGGGGAAGAGAAGGAGGAAGCATCTCATCTTTTTTGTAAAAAAAAACTCATTCATGAATAACATTTAACCTGTAACAAAAAGTGATATTTATAGCGAAAGCATTAAAAATTTTGCGAGAGAAATTCTCGAGCTACTTCACGATCGTCAAATAATAATTCGTGGTTGGAAAAAATTTGTTTAGTTTCATGGCCTTTTCCTGCAATTAAAATGATATCCTCTAACGTGCTTAATGCAATAGCTTTCTTAATGGCTAAGTAGCGATTTTCTTCTATTACATAATTCTCTTGTGTAAACCCTGTAATAATTTCAGTAATAATTTTTTTCGGATCTTCACTTCTTGGATTGTCATTAGTGACAATGACAAGGTCTGCATAAGCTTCAGCAATGCTAGCCATTAGAGGTCTTTTTTCTTTGTCTCTATCTCCACCACATCCAAAAACAATAAATAATCGATTTTTTTTCCATTGTCTTAATGTTGTCAGTATATGTTGCAGCGCTTTTGGTTTGTGTGCATAATCTACAAATACATAGGGGGTTTTTTTACGAGGTAAAGTTATACTCTCTAATCTTCCGAAACCAAAAGAAAACTCGTGTAAGCTAACTGCTATTTCTTCCAAATCGAGTCCTTGTACTAAACCCATACTCACGGCTGCAAGAGTATTATATACGTTGAAAATTCCAACTAATGGAATAGAGAAAGAAACTCTTTTATCTTGAAAATGTACAGTAAAAGAGCTTGTTGTAAGAGAGAGTTGTATGTTACTTGCCCTTACATCTGCTTTTGACTCAATGCCATAAGTAAAGATATGAGCTTGTGTAACCCTTTGCACCAGAGAAGATTTGCTGTCATCTTGGTTAAAAATAGCCGTTGCCTCCTTTGTAAGAGAGCGAAATAAGCCGCATTTAGCTTCAAAGTAATTTTCCAGTGTTTTATGGTAATCTAAATGTTCATGGGAAAAGTTAGTGAATACTCCTATAGAGAAGTCAATTCCCTCTATTCGGTTTTGAGTAAGTGCATGGGAAGAGACCTCCATCACTGCTATAGGGAATCCTTTTTGTTTGATCTTTGCTAGTAGTTTATGAGAAGTAGTAAGGCTAGGTGTAGTCAAAGAGGTTGGGAGGTGTTCTTGCCCAATAAAAGCTCCCAAAGTGCCTATTACTCCACATGGCAGCCCTTTATATTCAAATATCTTTTTCGCAAGGAAGGCAGTAGTAGTTTTACCACAGGTACCTGTAATCCCAAAGATAGCAGGGGCATTTTCAAAAAGTCTATAAAATCGATGCAGCAACAATAGTTCAATTGTAGCAATGCTTTTGCAAATAATTTGCGCAAGTTGACAAAGAGGTAATAAAGATTCTGTTAAAAGAGCTCTTGCCCCTCGATGTATGATCTCTGGAAGAAAATCTATACCAGTAAAAGATTTCCCTTGTTTTAAGATAAAAAGATCTCCCATTTCTACTTCTTTAGAGTGAGAAGAAATCCCATTAATTTCTATATTTTCATCCCCGAGCATTTGAATTGGAATATTTTTAAATAGATCTTTCAGTTTCATTATATTAGTTCCAAGATTGGTATAATTTTCCTAATGCTTCTACTTCCCTGAGCCAATCTGCTTTATTTTTGTCAAACCGAGGATCATTGCTAGGCCACCCAAAAGGATCATCTGGAGGGACGCCTAAGTAGTGTAAGGAGCGAGTAGCAATTTCACGAAAGGAGGGAGCTGCGCAAACTCCTCCAAAATGTATTTTTCCAAGGCCTGGAATATGTTGATAAGCTGGCTCATCAATAGCTACTAATAATACAAATTCGGGAGCATTAGCAGGAACGAATCCAATACAGCTAGAGAAATGGTGAATGGGAGAATATTTGCCATTTTTAATTTTTTCTGAAGTGCTTGTCTTGCCCGCTTCTGTGTAACCATAGACATCTGCACGAGAAGCTGTGCCTCCTATTTTAGTTCCATATTTTAACGCTTTGACAATCTCTTTGCATATATGTTCCTGTATAATTCTTGGAAAAATTTTAGATTCATTGTTTAGGATAACTTTTCCATCTTTTTCAATTTTGCGGAGAAAAGTGGGCTTCACATCCATTCCTCCATTGGCAAGAATGGCATAAGCTCGGACCATTTGTATAGAATTAGCAAGGAAGTTATACCCCATAGCTAAAGAGTAAGGAGTAGGACGAGACCATTGAAGAGAACCTGATTCATATTTTTGCCCAGGCTCTGGAAAGAAACCGGCATTCTCATAAGGGTATTCCACCCCTGTTTTTTTTCCAAACCCAAATAGGTTTGCCATCTGCTCTCGATACCAATTTTCTCCAAGCCTGTGGATAATCCGTTCCATGAGATAAGCCATATATATATTAGAAGATTTTTGAATTGCCATGTACATATTTAAATACTTATGCTTGCCTACATCGCGCATAGGTTTTTTCCTACCAGGAAAGTAGGGGTTTTGCATAGATACTTTGGCTGCAGGATCAAAAAGGGGGGCTTCGCCTCTACTGCGAAGTTCTTCATTAGCTATAAGGGCGATCATTACGGTAAGAGGTTTTACAATAGATCCTACTTCAAAAGCTCCTACAACAGGTTTTAATTTTGTATATTCTTGCAAAGAGGGATCATTATAGTACTTGCGATATTCGCCAGGATGAAAAAAAGGATATTGAGCAATAGCTAAAATAGCACCTGTGTTTGGGTTCATCAATACAGCCCAACCAGATTTTGCTTTTGCTATTTCCACAGCTTTTTTTATTTCTTCTTCTGCAATGGCTTGTAAATGATGGTTAATGGTGAGATAAACGTCTGCTCCGTTAGAAGCGGGTTTTATACTCTCTATGAGTTCCATGGAGTTTCTAGAAGAGCGATTGCGTTTTCTTTCTCCCATTTCTCCTTTGAGGTATTCATGAAAATATGCCTCTAATCCCCCAATTGGATAGGCTTGTTGCGTGTGAATATCGCGATCTTCTCTTATAGTATGAAGTAATTGTCCTAGCATGTGTTCAAAGGGATAAGAGCGCTTATAATCTTTTAGAAAGAAGAGAGCGTTTTGTGAAATTTTATTTTGTTGTGCAAAGACTTTCCACCACTTTGCAATGACTTCTTTGTTCTCTGGAGATATCCAGGAAACGATTTTTCGATTGCGACTTTTTTTATAAAATTCTTGCTGTAGTAGGGATTCTTTTGCGGTAGGAAGAAAGTGTTTTAATTTTTGAATAATCACCTCCTTTTTACTATTTGGAATGGAATTACAGTCAACGTGAAGATGAAACTTGACAACATCTAAAACAAATGGATATTGGCTTTCTGGGTGCCCCTTCTTGATAGAAGTATTTGAATAAAATACTCCTCGCTTGAAGGGCTCTAAAACAGTAGTTTCGTGTTGTGCTTTAGCAAGTTTAGCCCAATACTTTTGTTCAGTGACTTGTACTTTATAAAATTGAACAATTAATAAAGAGAATAAGCAGAAAATAAATACAATAAGTAGTGAAAGACGCCCGGCATCTTTCATTATTACTTGGCTCCTACAAAAAGATGAGAAGGGCGAGAGTGCTTTGTTGCGGTAGCCTGATATTCTTCAGGCTTAGAGGGAACTACATGCTTAGCCATAGAAATAGTAATAATTTCGGAGAGTAAAGGATGCTTTAAATGAGAGAATTGCTTACTTTTAGCAAGTTCTAAAAGGTGATAAGGGTTTTCAAATCGATCAATTTCAAATTTTAGAGAGAGGTTTTCTTCTTGTGTCTTCTTATATTCGCTAGCTATTTTAGGAATTTCTAAACGAATTTTAGTTAGTTTATGCTGCTTTTGGAGATAGATATACTGAAAATACCCTATAGCAATTATACAAGCAAATAAACGAATTACAAAACCTATTTTCATCTTTTTTCTTTAGGAGATTTTTTGTGCTACTCTTAATTTCCCACTGCGAGCCCTGCGATTTTTTTGTACTTCTTTAGGGGAGGGGCAAATAGGTTTTTTTGTAAGTAATTTAAGAAAAAATTCTTTTGTGCCTACTGGATGAGAAAAAGAACGAAACATATTTTTCACAATGCGATCTTCTAATCGATGAAAGCTTATTACAGCAATTTTACCATTGGGAGCAAGCCAATCTATAGCTTTTTTAATTCCCTCTTCTACGGAAAGCAACTCTTTATTTACTGCAATGCGTAGGCCTTGAAAAACTAAAGTGGCAGGATGCAACTTGTTGCGAAGCTTTGTCTTTAAATTATAAGAAAGAATATTTGCCAGCTGAGTAGTTGTTCGAATTCTTTCCTTTTTTCTCGCAATTGTAATAGCATTTGCTGCTTTTTTCCACCTTGGTTCTTCTCCATATTCTCTAAAAATCATGGCTAACTCCTTTTCTGACCATTTATTAACAATTTCTTCCGCAGTTAAGGTTTGGCTTTGGTCCATACGCATATCTAGAGGACCTTCTCTTAAGAAACTAAATCCTCGATCTTCTGCATCAAGCTGCATGCTTGAAATTCCTAGATCAAAAAAAAACCATCTACTTTTGGAATTTTATATTTTTCTAAGTATAAATCTAAATCTGCAAAGTCTCCATGAATCCATAGGATTTTACTTGCCCATGGAGCCAATCTTTCTTTTGCTAATTCCATATTTTGTTCATCTTTATCACAAGCTATATAGGTGGTAATTTCAGGGTGTGCTTGTAACAGCCCTTCCGCATGGCCTCCTGCACCTACAGTTCCATCAAAAAAAATCGTAATTTGGCTATCTGCAAAAAATTGCACCACCTCAGGTAGCATCACAGAAGTATGATTCAACATTAGTTCCTTCATTTGTTTTGTCTTTTGAAGACTCTTTTTCCCCATCAAGTAAAGAGAAAGCCTCTTCCGCCATTTCCCTTAAGGAGGAATCCATCGCATTTGAGGGGAAGAGATAACTTTGTAAGTTCTCTTCGTATTTTTCTTCTGACCAAATCTCAATCTTATTCAAAACTCCAGCGATAATAATATTATCTTGAATTTTTGCTGCTTTTTTCAATAGTGAGGGTAGAACTACCCTGCCTAATTTATCACAAGTGGTAGGGTGCAATGTAGAAAAGAATAGAGTAAAAAATTTTTGATATTTGTAGTTGTGCTGTTTACTTCGAAATCTTTCAGCAATTTTTGCAATGTCACTTCTTCGATAAATTGTTACACATCCCCCAAGTCCTAAAGCAATAGTAAATTCTAAATTGCCCTCTTCTACCAATCCATATCGCATAGGTTGTGGTAATACGAATCTATTTTTTTCATCTAATTTTGCTTTCGCAGACCCACTGAAGAAAAAGCCAGCCATAAAGCTTCCCCATTTCCACTAATTTCCACATCTTAGCAAGAGGATATAAACTTCACAAGCCCTTTTATAATTATTTCTTCATTTTTTGATGTGGTGCTCTCATAAAATATTAATAATAAATAGTAAAAAAATGGTGGGAATCAGTGGAAATTTTTTTCTATTTTTAGAGGTTGTGAAAAAAATACTTATAAAGTAATTGAGAAGAAAGGGAGTAGGATTTTTATGGAAACAATAGATAATTTAGAAATAAACGCCTCTATTCAATATGCGCGAAATAGTGAAGTTTCTGAATCTGATCAATATACAAAGCTAATTGGAGAAGCTAAGATAACCACTACAAGAGCTACAGTAGGGGTATGCAATCCTTCTTATCGCTCTGAGCTTTCTCAAACCTGGGGAAGAGATGATAAAAATCTTCCTTGGGGTGTTTTTATTCCTCCGCTTGGATATAATGTGAAAGACCTTAATTCACTTGCACCCATTTTTTCTAAGGGGGAACTTTTTATACAAAGAATTCAATCACAAATAAAGATAGATGAGAAACACACCGCGAATGAGCAGAAAAAAGATTTTCAAAGTGAGAATGAAGAAGCGAATATATTAATTCATGCTATAGAACAATGTTTACCTCTATATGGCTGTTTTGTAGAAATTGAGACAAATTTATTACAATTTAAAAAAGGGTGAGCATGAGTACTTTTAATTGGAAAGAATTATTAGAGTGGGGAGAGGAAGATTTGCAAAACTTTCGTTTTGTTGGATATTCTTATATTAAGCAAGGTCATTATGAAATAGGGAAGTTATTTTTTGAAACCCTTCTCATTGTTGCTAACGAAAACGATTACGATCTTCAAACTCTTGGGGCTGTTTATTTACAACTGGGAGACTATTTACACTCTCTCAATTTCTTTGAGAAAGCATTGCGATTGAGTCCCAATCATGCTCCTACTCTTTTAAACCGAGCAAAAGCACTATTTCTTTTAGGTTATAAGTCTTCAGCAATTCAAGCCGCTAAAGCATTAGAAAGCCACTCTGATAATACCATATCATCTCAGGCCTCTGCACTGCTTTTAGCTTACTCCTAATTTAGTTAGAGAAAACCTGATTTTGATGGGTTATAAATGACATCACCTACGTCCTGTAGTACTTATTCTGCTGGTTGTCTGCAATATAGAAAAGAGCAACGTACATGTATAAAAAATCTTCCAAATGAGCTATTATTGCGTATTTTTCGATCTTTGTCTCTTGCAGATTTAGGTAGAGCAGCCTGTGTTTGTCAAGCATGGAATAATCTATCCTCAGATTCATCTCTATGGCAAGATTTGGGAAAATTTTTCCCATATTTGCACATATTTGATGAAAGAAGTTGGAAATCTTACGGCAATTTATCCCAACTAGAAATAGGCCCTACGATAAAGGCACAAGATGATAACCGTCGTATTGTTGAAACTCTGCAAAAGCTTTTTCAATTACTAGGAAAGGATGATAAGAAAGGAATAACACTTGTAACAATGCCTAAGGGGCTTTCACTAAGAGCTCTTGTAGAGAAATATCCTATGTTCTGCATTTCTCCCATTGTCTTCTCCTTTATTAAAGAAGAATTGTGGGATATCCCCATTCTGAAGACTTATAAAGTAGCAATAATAAATAAATTTTTTGAAGAAAGTCGAGGTTTGTCTCGTGATGAACAGGATGTATTCGTACATAAAATGGGATGTGAAATCCCTAAATTGGTAGAAGCCATCGCATGGACTGTTGTACAATATAGGAATGGGAATATGACTCATATATTTAAGTCTATGCTCCAAGAATCACCTAGCTTAAAAGTTTTTGGTGGTACTTACACCTATTGTGTAGAAGGCAAAGGTCCTCTTGCAAATATAGTAGTTGGGAAATCTATTACCTCGGGGGATAGTCTTGCTATTTCTGCAGGCCCACCACCTGAATTTTCTGATCTTTCCTGTGGCACCATGGCCGTCCATCGACTATAACCTCCAAATTTCTAAGTTGTCTTCTAGCTTTTGCACTGATTGTTCTTCTTATGCAATCTTGAAGCGAATAATTGTAAGAATCACTTGTATTTCTTGAAGGTAATTTTTAAATTAGTTCAGACTTATAATTTAAAATGACAATCTATAAAAATTAAAAAAACTAGATTAGATTTATGTATAATAAAAAGTTTTGCAAATAAATTAATAATTGTTATAGAATTGTATAAATTAATATTATTATTTTAATTTATTAACAATTTTTTTATGGGTTATAAATGTTATTACCTACTACTATAGACAATTTTTCTTCCACTGATCCCGCACAATCTATAGAAAATCAAAAAATATATATAGAAGACCTTCCAAATGAGCTGCTACTGCGTATTTTGCGATCTTTGTCTCTTGCAGATTTAGGTAAAGCAGCCTGTGTTTGCAAAGCGTGGAATGAGCTATCCTCAGATTCATCTCTATGGCAAAATTTGGGAAAATTTTTCCCATATTTGCACGTCTTTGATGAGAAAAGTTGGAAAGCTTGTGATAGTTTATCTCAGTTAAGGATAGATCCTACTATAAAAACAAAAAGAGATAATCGTGCTATTGCGCAAATCCTGAAAAATCTTTTTAAATTACCAGAAATAAACGGAAGAGAGGGACTTACGCTTTTAACAATTCCCAAGGGGCTTTCATTAAATAAACTCAAAACGTTTTTTCCCTCTTTAGATGTTTCACCTTCAATTATGGAAGAGTTTGGGAACATTTCTGTTGGAGAGAGTTATGAAGTAATAATAACGAATGAAATTCTAAATAGAAGTCGAACCTTAACTGCTCAGGAACATTATGAATTAGTAGGTAAAATTGGATGCGCTATTCCGAGCTTATTAGAAGCAGCTACATTAACTGTTGTAACATATCTAAGTTCGAGCACCTATCTATTAAAGCCTGTTGGTCCAGGAGAAATAAAAAGACAAATACCTATAGAAAAACTAGATGGATGCTCAGTTCAGGGTCTCGTAGATACATATACACGTTGTAGAGAAAAATCAGGATCAATCCCACATCGGCGCTTGTGCCTTAGTGATTTAGCAAATATAGTCGTTGGAAGTCCTGATCACTCTGACGAATACAATGAACCTGGGTTAAAGCCTACTCCTACTATTTCTTGTTGCCTTACCTATGATCTCGA
>Ga0206820_1082_pt1 | contig 17660 bp, 20 predicted proteins | sample Alteio_BWOrgCont_84_FD_152857 | JGI IMG/M metagenome (GOLD analysis project Ga0206820, IMG submission 152857) | Enriched cells from forest soil in Barre Woods Harvard Forest LTER site, Petersham, Massachusetts, United States -... | ecosystem: Environmental > Terrestrial > Soil > Temperate forest >...
TTCAGCAACAATTGCAGGAATATCTATTAATTCAAGATGCTTGAATTTTACATCCATGTATTGTTTATAATCATTTTGTTGTTCCATAATCAATTTTTAATTTAAGGCTCACTAAAAGTAGGAAAAAAAGAAAGATTTGAACGGCCTATAATGCTTCTTTACCGAATATAAATAAGAGCATAAACTAATTCCGATATCTTTGAAAAAAGAAAAGAGAACGGATGTTGCAGTCAGGATTCCGTCATTAGGTAAATTTGAACTTCACTAAAACTCCTTAACAAGATCAAAAATACCGTCCGCTTATTAAGATTTCCTTTTTCAATATTTTTATTGCCCGTTTCCCTATTTTCATTTTTCTACATTCATCCAGCGGTCAATTACCAGTTATTTCTCGTTTTAGGAATATGGCACCTGTTGGTATTTCCTTCCAGCAATGGATACAACAGTTACCATGATCGGGATGAGGGACCAATCGGGGGGCTTGCCTTGCCTCCCCAACCAACCGAGCAACTCCTGGGGGTAGTAAACATCCTGGATGGAACAGCTATCTTTCTTTCCTTTTTAATCAATTACCATTTTGTGATTTTTGTTGCAGTGTACATTCTGGCCTCCCGGCTTTACAGCAACCGTAAAATTCGTTTCAAACAATATCCGGTTCAGGGTTTTCTGATCGTATTCTTTTTTCAGGGTGCCTGGATTTTTTGCGCAAATATTTTTGCATTGGGTTCCAGCCAGTTATTTTTCAGCCCCTCCGTACTGTTTTCTATAATGGCTTCCTCCTTTTTTCATTGCCACCATATATCCTCTTACACAAATATACCAGCACGACGCAGATAGCAGGGACGGTGTCAAAACCCTCAGTATGGCGCTGGGGATAAGAGGAACATTTCTCTTTTCAATGCTTATGTTTTCCATTGTCACCTTTCTTATTTACCTGGCCTTTCACAAGGATGGAATGAATAATTTCTGGCTCTTTAACAGTGTGATGTTACCAGCTACACTCTATTTTTTGTTCTGGTGCCTCCGTTCATTAAGAGACGGAATACATGTTAATTTTAAAAATACAATGATTATGCTGGTGCTTTCTTCCCTCCTGAATAATCTTTTCTTCTTAATACTTCTGTTAAAATAAGCTCCGATGTCCTACATTCTTAACATAGCAACTGTCGTTCCCAAATTCCGGATCGAAAAAGAAGACTTGGTTCGCTTTTATGCTCAGGCTTTTCACTCTGATGAAACCAGCCCTTTTATACAAAGACTGAATTTGCTAAACAGGAAAATGAAGATCGATACCCGTTACAGTTGTATTCCCGACTACGGAGGAGATACCTATGAATTGTATACAGACGGAAATTACAAGCAACCGGTTGAAAAAAGAATGGGGCTCTACAAAGAAAAGATTCTGCCCCTTGCTGCTAAGGCCATTGATAAATTGCTGAAGGAGGCCGAAATCAGATCCTCTGAGATAACACACCTTATTACCGTAAGTTGCACAGGAGTATTTGCTCCGGGACTTGAGTTTTTAATTGCCGAACACTACGGACTTCAGCATACCGAGAAGTCTGCGGTAAATTTTTTAGGCTGTTATGCTGCTATGAAAGCCCTTAAACAAGCCCATTACATTGCAGAATCCAATCCGGATGCTTGCATTCTGATTGTGAGTGCTGAACTCTGCTCCTTGCATTTCTACCCTTCAGAAGCCGATGAAGACCTGATTGCTAATTTACTATTTGCAGATGGAGCGGCCGCGGTGATGATGTGTGGAAATAAAAACAAACATGCTGAAAACAAAACAGTATTGAAAATAGAGGCTATTGGTTCCGCCTTTATTCCCCATACGGCGGACCTCATGACCTGGAACATTACTTCTTCGGCCTTCCGCATGCAGCTGAGTCCGGAAGTAGTCAGCTCTATTAAAAAAAACATTCAGCCCGTTGTAGCCGATTTTCTCGGAAACGCCAATCCCGATATCGCTTATTGGGCGATTCATCCCGGAGGGGTCAAAATAGTGGAAGCCGTGAAGGAAAGCCTGGGCTTAACAACAGATAGGGTAACCGATTCGATGGAAGTATTACAGCACTACGGAAATATGTCATCCCCCACCATTCTTTTTATTCTAAACAAAATTTTCGACAAAATAAAAAAATCCAGAAATACGAAAAGCAAAAAAATAGTTGCCTGTGCATTCGGGCCGGGATTAACCATTGAATTGATTCGTTGCTCCTCCGTAGAAACCGGAACACTAAATAGTATTCATCACTCCATTCAGAACCATGCCATTGAAATATAGGTCAGCGGAAAAGGAATACCTGGACAGTAACCACATTGAAACCAGAGACCTGTATCGGAACCTGGAGGAGCTGCACATTATCAACAAACGACTGGGAGGATATAACGCTTCCCGAAAAGGATTAGCCGCTATCTTAAACACGAATAAACCGATCCGTACGGTATTAGACATTGGATTTGGCGGGGGTGACTCCATTAAACAACTTTCGAACTATTCCGATCAGAAACATGCAAAACTATTTTTCTATGGGGTCGACTTAAAGAAAGATTGTCTGACGTATGCGGAAAACAACCTGAAGACACTTTACAACACCCAACTCATATGTGATGATTACCGAAACATAGCACCGGAACTGCTGGAGCAAACAGATGTGATTCATTGCAGTTTATTTTTGCATCACCTCAGTGATGAAGAAATAATCAGATTATTCAAATTTGCAAAAGCCAATAACTGCATTATTCTTGTCAACGACCTCCACCGGAATTGGGTTGCCTACCAAAGCATCAAACTGCTCACCTTCTTGTTTTCCAGATCTTATTTGGTTAAAAATGACGCTCCGCTCTCCGTAAAAAGAGGATTCAAAAAACAGGAATTGATCGCATTGCTCCAAAAAGCAGGATTCAAAGATTATTCTGTAAAATGGTCTTGGGCATTTAGATACATTCTCATCGCCAAAGAATGAACTGCGATATAGCCATAATTGGAGGCGGACTGGCCGGACTTTCTTTGTCAATAGACATGAAAAGGAGAGGCTATCAGGTGAGTGTGATTGAAAAAGGAAATTACCCCCGGCATAAAGTATGTGGAGAATACATCTCACTGGAATCCCATAACTATTTGCAAACCATTTGCCCGGCTTTATCAGGATTGAACCTTCCAATGATCAATCAATTTAAATTAACCTCAGGTAACAGCAAGGAATTTACAACGCAACTCAGTCTGGGAGGTTTTGGAATCAGCCGCTATTTGCTGGAGGACTTACTTTTCAAAGAAGCGGAGAAACAGGGGGTTAAATTTCTCCTCCATACAAAGTCTCAGGATATCAGCGGGGGACCCGAAGACACGAGTTACACCGTTAAAACAAGTGCAGGTAATGTAACAGCACGCATCGTTTGCAACACAAGCGGTAGAAAATCCAATCTGAAAACTTCAGAAAAAATAAATAATGCCCACGCTACTAATTACGTAGGTGTTAAATATCACCTGAAACTTTCAAGAAATCGGGAGTTGATCGAGATTCACAATTTCCCGGGAGGCTACTGCGGTATTTCGGGTATTGAAGAAGGTAAATCATGCTTGTGTTATATTGTCAATTCAAAAAAACTCAACAAGGTTAACAACTCGATCACTGAATTGGAAAAAACATTTCTATTCAGAAACCCAAACCTGGAAAAAATATTTACCGCAGCGGAATTCGTCTTCAAAGAGCCCATAACGATCAGTGGGATTAATTTTCTCAAAAAAGTGTCGGTAACCGACAACGCTTTCTGTTTAGGCGATTCCGCCGGAAGTATGGCACCCATTGTAGGAAATGGCATGAGCATGGCACTCCGATCAGCCGCCGCATTCGCCGAGCAGGCAGATCAGTACTTTTCCAAGGTCATTACGAAACAGCAATTAGTTAAAAGGTATGCACAATTTTGGGAGAAAGAATTCTCGGCCCGGATCAGATTAAGCCGCTATTTGCAAAAACTTTCGGAATATCCCTTTTTAACAAAGAGAACAATCGAACTATTTAATTTAGTACCTCCTGTGGCAAATTTAATAATCCGGCAAACGCATGGTCATCCATTTTAGACGCCTTACATGAACGAACGGATTGTTTTAGTGAATGAAACAGATCGATCTATCGGCGAGATGGATAAACTGGAAGTGCATCAAAAAGGATTACTCCACAGAGCTTTTTCCATCTTCCTGTTTGACGATCAGGGAAAATTACTGTTGCAAAAAAGGGCAGCAGGAAAATATCACTCTGCCAATCTATGGTCCAATACCTGTTGCAGTCACCCACGGCCGGAAGAAGATACCTTGCAGGCAGCCGTACGTCGTTTGAAAGAGGAAATGGGAATTGAAACAGCGTTGGAGAAAAAATTCGATTTGATCTATCGGGTACAACTCGACAACAATTTAATGGAATACGAATACGACCATATTTACACTGGACGTTCGAATCAGACACCCCTTCTTAACAGAGAGGAAGTTTCAGATTACAGGTGGGTAACTATTCAGGAACTAAGGGCTGAAATAAAATCAGATCCGGTCAACTTCACAGAATGGCTCAAGATCCTTTTGTTAAAGGATGCTTTCAATAACATAATTTAGTCCGTTTATGTTAGTTGACTCCCCCGCCCTCATACCCATCAACTTTAACCCCAGAGGAGATTGAGGAGAAAGAACAATAATACTTTCCTCCTTCAGGAGAATTTTGCCAAGAGGAATACTCATAAAAAAACAAGCGCTGTCGGTTTTAACCAGACTTCCCTTGATAACATGCGGAGCATGGATTTGGATGTCCGTACTTTCCAGAACTGTTTTTTGTTCCAGTAATTCCTTCAGCTGCCTTCCGATTTTTTCCTGCTCCAGTTGCGCCATGGCCTGTGCCGTCTCATGCTTATCGCCGGCCGTGCTTTTGGAGTCATTTCGCATACCGGTTGATAGATCCTGTAATAAATCCCTTAAAGCAGTGATCTTGCGTGAAAGGGTATCGAGGCAGAAAGCGTACACTTCCTCTTTGAACAATACAGACAATTCAATCTTCATAAAACTGTCTTAATTCAGCAAAATAACTCGAATTCCATCCTTCTACGATATTATCATAATCCTGATCAGGGATATGGGTATGCTTTAATTCGACAGAAGTACCTTTAGGATGTGGATGCAGTAAAATAGTAACAATGGAATGATCGCTTTCATCATCAAAGTACCACTGCTGTACGATTTTTTTATTTTCTTCGAATTCCAGATTTTTCCCTTCAATGTTTCCATCCCATAACGAAAATTCAGAGCCGGGTTCTGTACTCATTTCGGCCTTGTCCCCGCTCCATAACTGTATCGTCAGAGGATTGGTGAGGGCCAGGTACACCTCTTCCGGAGAAGCGGGAATTAGGTAATATTTTTTAAAGTCCTGCATGGTTAATGTTTATTGAAATAAAGTAAGCTGTTCCGCGGAAATTACAAATTCATTTTTTCTTGTTTCCTGAACAGAACCAATTGTTTTGATATGGTATACCGGAGTTTCCTCGTAGCGGGAGGCCACCACGATCTGTACAGAGCCGGAATGTGGCAGAAAGAGATCATAAACAAGCTGCGTTGAATTATTATTTTTAGACAAGTGAGACAAAATCAGGTGGCTCATAAATTCAGGGCGGTAGCTTGTAAAAAGATCCAGGGCCTGCTTATTGGACAAATGCCCCTTTCCCCCCCCCGTATACGATTCTTGAGATAAACAGGATAGCCCCCATTCTCCAGCATATCCTCATCATAATTCGCTTCCAGAAAAGCGGCATGGCACGCTTTGAAATGCTCGACAACCCGTTCACAAACTTTTCCGATATCCGTCAGGATAGCTATTTTTACACCATTTCCTTCCACAGTAAAGCTGTAAGGATCCGCAGCATCATGGTCTTTTGAAAAGGGATGAATGGATAAACCCCCGATTGTCACAACAGTATTAGCCGTAAAAGACCGAACCAGTTCAGGTTGCAGTTTGAGTGAACTGTTTTTAAGAGTATTCTCCGTAATGTAAACAGGGATACGGTATTTTTTAGACAGTATCTTAATGCCACTGATATGATCCGTATGTTCATGCGATACAAAAATGGCTTTTATTTTACCTGGTAAGAGTCCAAGACGACTCATCCGTTTTTCCAGTTCCCGGCAGGAAATCCCCGCATCTATTAATACAGCTTCTTCTTCATTCGAAACGAAATAGCAATTTCCGTTACTACCGGAATTTAGAGAAGCAATGAAAAGAGACATATACTACAGAACTAATGACTAACCACTCAATACACTTTACTTAACAGTAGTATCTTACTCAACCCGGATATTATATTTGCTTAAAAGCCCGGGCAATCCGTAAAGCGAAAATTTCGCCTTCGTCAAGGTATTTAATTCCGGATCAATGTGGTAATTGAAAGCTGTCACAAAATTAGCATCCTTCAGCTGACTGTCTTTAAATTCAGCTCCCGAGAGATCTGTTCTGTCAAACGTTGAACCCGACAAATTAGCTTGTGTAAACACCACATTTTTGAGCGAAGTATTCCGGAACTGCGTTTTTAGCATTTTTTTACCCATAAAAATGGAATAATCCAATACTCCGTTTTCAAATCCCACACTGAAAAAAGTGTCCTCGCATTCACTGAAATTAATTCCTAATAGCTTGCATTCCTTGAATGTGCAATTAGCAAGGGTAGAACGGGTCAATTTCATCATGGTCAGATTGCAGTCAATAAATATACAATCCCTGAAACGGCAAGTTGAAAAAGTGCTTTTTGAAAGATCACATTGCCGAAACACACAACTCTCAAACGTCCTGTCCCTAACTACTTTTTCCTGATAGTTAATTTTTTCGAACGTTTTACCCTCATGAAGCTGTTCTTCCATTTTTTCCAGCTGCATTACTCGTGCTTCAACTTCTTTTTAAAAGCACTGACAGAGGCCTCCGGAGACATTAAAAATGGGATCTGGTTCCAGTCCTTATATTTGGCAATAAGTTCCTCCTTTTTCGATGCATCACTTGCCGCCATTTTCATGTCGTTAAAGTATTGCCGGAATTGATCTAGCACTTCAATTCCCCCGACAGGGCCATGTCCCGGCACTATTTTCTGAATATCGAATTTTTTGGGCAACAACTCAAACGCTTCCATATACCCATCCGGATCAGCCACTCCCATAAGGACGGGGGCCTGTTTGTTCAGTATCACATCTCCGGCGAATAGCATTTTTCGTTTATGCAGGTAGACAACAACATCACTTTGGGTATGTACATTTCTTGCCAGATTCAGAAGCGTCACAGTATCATCTCCCATTTTTATATCCATTCGGTCTTTCAGCCATTGGGTAGGCAACGTTTCCTCCCCGGCTTCTTTTACCCAGAACTCCTTGGTATAATTCCCTCCGGCAATAATGGTCTGCCCTTTATAATAACTATTGCCCTTGCTATGATCAGGATGATAATGCGTATTAACCACCAGAATAGGTTTATTACCGGCTAGTTCTTTCACCATTTTGGAAAGCTGCTCCGCTGCATCATCCATCTTTGTATCAATGACAATGACTAGGCTATCCGACGTTAATATCCCGCTATTGCCTCCACCACCCAGAACCAAAGTCAGGTTTTTGTCATAGTTGATCGTACTTGTCTCTTTCATTTTTTGCATGAAAGGGCGAACATAAATCAGAAATAAGGTAGTGCCGGCAGCAACTAATACCAGGATAATAATCCCGATCCATTTGAGTACTTTTTTCATTGTCGTGTTTTTATTGTTTTGTTTTTGGGATGCTCCTTTTATTAGGAGCATCATAATTACATATTTGAAAACTATTTTCCAAAAAATTAGAATACTTTACCATCCACAATGTAACTTTATAAAAAACAAGATCATATGGAAGCATTTTTAGGAACAGGTCTTTTAGGCTCAGGCTTCGTCCGGGCAAAACTCCGGAAAGGCAAAGAGGTCCATGTCTGGAACCGTACAGAAGAAAAGGCAAAAGCGCTCGAAGCAGCAGGAGCAAAAGCCTTTACAAAACCCGAAGATGCGGCAAAAGGAGCCGTACGGATTCACCTTGCACTATCAGATGACAAAGCAGTAGATGAAATACTGGAACGGGCAAGTAGTGGTTTCGCACCCAACACCATTCTGATCGATCACACTACAACCTCGGCCCAAGGAGCAGAAAAACGGACACAAACATGGAAAGAACGTGGCTTTTCCTATGTTCATGCACCCGTATTCATGGGACCACAAAATGCCTTGGAGAGTACAGGGTATATGATGGTGTCAGGGGACGAAAAAACAGTTAAACTCCTGGAACCGGAATTATCACAAATGACCGGCAAATTGGTTTACCTGGGCCCCAAAGCAGATCGCGCCGCAGGGATAAAACTGCTCGGAAATTTATTTCTCATTAGTTTGGCAACAGGCATAGCAGATACACTCGCCCTTGCGAAAGCCCTCGGCATACCCGCTTCCGAAGTAAGTTCACTTTTCGATTGGTTTAATCCGGGTGCAATGGCTCCGGCAAGACTCAAGCGGATCCTGAAAGCAGAATTCGATGAACCCTCCTGGGAATTAAAAATGGCCCGAAAAGACACGCGCTTAATGCTGGAAGAAGCGCTACGCGGAGACATGTCACTTATTGCCATACCCTCAATTGCCAGAGAGATGGACCGCTGGATCGAAAAAGGCATGGGCAACAAAGACTGGACGATTATAGCAAAAGATGCGGTAACTTGAGCGTAATCATTTTAACCACCTTGGTTTTATTATTGGCCTTCAGCCTGCCGATCATATCAGGACTATTTGCCAGAAGGATGGGACGGCCTTTTTATAAATGGTTCATCATCGGTATATTCTTGCCATTCATTTCCATCTTCATTATTTTCTTTCTCCCCGACCTTTCAGAAGGCGAAAAATTTCAGGACAAGTAATTTTATTTATCACCGATCAATACCTGCCCATTTCCCTTTCCCATAATGATTACCTTCGCATTAGGAGAAAGCGCTATTTCTTTCTGAGCCTTAATCGTTTCATACTGTAACAACTTATCCGATAATTCGCTGTTGATGATGCGTTGATAATCCGCGATACCCTGAGCTTCCACCCTTTTCCGATCCGCTTCCTGCTTCTCCTTCTGAAGAACAAATTGCATTTTCTGAGCATCCTGCTCAGCATTAATCTTCGATTCAATCGCCGCCTTCACAGAGGTAGGCAGCGTAATATTCCGGACAAGCAATTGCTCCAGTACCAATCCCCTGTCTTTAAAATCCTTTTGAATACCCTCCGAAATTTTCGCCTGAAACTCATCCCGTTTCTTCGAATAAAGGTCCACCGCATCATAATAAACAGCATTATCCCGGATCCGGGTACGGGTGATCGGACGAACAACAATATCCCGGTAATCCAGCCCGATTTCCCGGTAAATACGTGGAGCCTCTGTTGGGATAACGCTGTACAGGATAGTCAAATCCAGTACAACTTCCAGACCATCCGCACTCAAGGCACGAATAGCGTCATCACCCGACTTCGCACCCTCCGTCGAGATTGCAGACATCGTATAGTTCTGCGTTTTTATATCCATCGAATTAACTTCCATAAAAGGATTAATCACATTCAGTCCACTTTCCAGGATTCCAGGTTGTACCTTTCCAAAAAGGGATTGCACCCCCACCTGCCCCGCTTCGATTTGTTTAATACAGGCATTTCCAATGCCGACAACCGCAATCGTTAAACCCGCATATCGGATAAGTTGAGGAATCGGAACATTACGTACAAAAGGAAACAGAAGTGCAATATTCTTTGCAAAAATAAAAAGCAATAAACCAATCAGAAATGGTAGCATGGGAAAATAGTTTTGTCCGAAGGTATGCAAATAAAGAAGACAGAAGAAACCGTTTCAACAGTAAAACGAATACAGATATGTCTCAAAAATATTACTTTTGAAGTATGAGCTTTCTAAAAGAATTTAAAGAGTTTACCATGCGTGGTAACGTAGTTGATCTGGCAATCGGCGTTGTGATTGGCAGTGCTTTTGGTGCAATTGTCAATTCCCTGGTAGGAGACATTATTATGCCCGTCATTGGAGCACTTACCGGAGGGGTCGATTTTACGGGGCTCAATATAAAAGTCGGAAATGCAACGCTTGCCTACGGAAAATTTATCCAGGCCATCTTCATCTTTATTATTGTTGCATTTACCTTGTTTAGTGTAATCAAAATGCTGAACAGAGCAAAACGAAAAACTGCTCCGGAAACTCCCGCATTACCACCTACTAAGCAGGAACAATTGCTGATGGAGATCCGCGATCTCTTGAAAAAATAATTTAATAATCCGACAAATCTACAATTCGATAACCCAATTCAAGATCTTATGAAGAAGATAAACAACGCCCTGCTAATTACATTCACAATTTTTTCTTGCATGGTCAGGGCTCAGGATATCAATCCGGCAAGCCCCGACACCTCCTGGAAAAGAGGAGGATTTATTTCCATCAGCTTTAACCAGGTATCCCTTACCAATTGGGCCGCTGGTGGGCAAAATTCCCTATCCGGAACATTTATCGGAAAATTTTATGCCAATTATGAAAAAGGAAAAGCCTCCTGGGATAACAACATCGATCTGGCGTATGGGTTTTTGGAATCAGGCGCAGCAAGGGCGCAAAAAAACCTGGACAGGATAGAACTGAACACCAAATATGGTCATCAGGCAACAGAAAATTTGTATTACAGCAGTCTTATAAACGTCAAGACACAATTCGCACCGGGGTACAACTATCCGAATGACAGCGTGAAGATCTCTCATTTTGCAGCCCCCGCGTATGTAACGGCTTCCCTGGGAATGGATTACAAGCTGGGAACCTATTTTACACTGTTCCTCTCACCTGCCACTGGACGTTTAGTGATTGTAGAAGATCAAAGGCTGGCGGATGCAGGACAGTTTGGAGTTGATCCCGCAACCTATGATTCCCAGGGCAATAAACTTAGCAATGGTAAAATGCTGCGCACCGAATTCGGGGCTTACTTAAGAGCTCGTTTTCAAAGAAACATTGTAAAAAGCATAGGGCTGATGTCGGAACTCGCCTTATTCAATAATTATACCGATCCGAAAGTCTATCAACGCGGCAATGTAAATGTAGACTGGCAGGTTATGCTCACCGTTAAATCCGGAAAGTTCCTGACGTTTAGTGTGTTTACACAGTTGTTATACGATAACAACATCAGCATCCCAACCTATGGCAATGTGATCGTGGGAAATACGATTCAAAACGAAATCATTTCCAGCGGACCTAAAACCCAGTTCCAGGAAGCCGTTGGTGTGGGACTTTCTTACAAATTCTGATGCACCCTCGCAACCGCCATAGGGAGCAGTATGATTTTCCCGCGTTGATCAAAAGTTGCCCGCAGCTGGAGCCATTCGTTTCTATCAATAAATACAATAACGAGTCGATTGATTTTAGCAATGCGGACGCGGTTAAAACGCTGAACAAGGCCCTGCTAAAACATTTCTACGGTATCGAAAACTGGGATATACCAGACAATTATCTTTGCCCTCCCATTCCGGGGAGGGCAGATTATATCCATTACCTGGCCGATCTTTTAAGTTCAAGCAACAAAAACATACTCCCCCCTGGAAAAGCCATCAGAGTCCTGGATATTGGTATCGGTGCAAATGCTGTTTATCCTATAATCGGGAACCGGGAATATGGGTGGCAATTTATAGGTTCCGATATCGATCCGGTCGCTATCCGCTCTGCAAAAGCAATCATCTCCTCCAATCATTTTTTAACAGAGGCTTTGGAATGCAGGCTACAAAGAAATCCTGCCGCTATTTTCAAAGACATACTGCGATCAGATGAAGTAGTGGACTTATCCATGTGTAACCCTCCCTTTCATGCATCTTTAGCAGAAGCCCGGGCAGGAACCCGGAGAAAATGGAAAAACCTCGGCATTAAAAAAAACAAGAGTACCTCATTAAATTTCGGTGGAAAAAGCACAGAGCTATGGTGCGAAGGAGGAGAAGAAGCATTTGTAGGGAAAATGATAGAACAAAGTGCTCAGCTATCTTCAAACTGTTTTTGGCACTCCGCACTCCTGTCCAAAAAAATCAGTCTTCCTGGAATTTACCGTTCCCTCGAAAGAGCAAGCGCGTTTGAGGTAAAAACAATTCCGATGACACAAGGCAACAAAGTAAGCCGAATCATTGCCTGGACATTCTTAAATGAAAACCAGCAAAAAGACTGGCGAAAGAAACGTTGGACAAATTGAAACTTCCCTCAGAATAGACCTATTCCCCTTTCTTATCACCCACAAAATGATTCTCATCATCCTGAAAAAGTACATTAAAAGTAGTTAAGCTCCCATAAATGCGGGTAATGTATTGCTGCAAATTGATCTTATCCTCATCATTCAACTTGGAATGGCTGTTAATATTTTGTTCCAGCACACGCAAGCGGTCACGAACCATCACGATTTTATGGAAAAAAGTTTCCATCGGTATCTCTTTAGCTTTTAACGAATCCGATCCAGGCTTTAATACAATCGTTCCACCCTGCCATTTATTACCCAGCTCAATAGGTTTTTGGATATCGGAATAATCATTTAGAATTCGGATAAGCATCTTTTCAAGTTCGTCCATGTCAATATCAGTTGAAGTTTCAGTAGGTAAAATAGTTATATCCTCCTCGGCCTTGCGAAGTGTGAGTTCAATGACTCCCAGTTTACCAAAATCGACCGTATATACATGTTCATCAACAGTTATTACCTTGCCTTTGCCATAGCGGAGGTGATCAATGGTCATTCCAGGAAACAGAGCAATCATACATTTTAACGATAACGTTTTCAAATTTAACAATTAATCAAGTGTAATAAAAAACTACTCCGATAGGAATATCTCAAACCTCCACTAAAATGGACATTGACCATTATAATTACCCTGAACATCATTAAAATAGGACATTCTAAATCATAATCAGTCTAAATAAGGCATTTTATGGGCTTTTATTTAATATTTATTACTTAAAACTTGCATGGTACGGGGCTTTGATCTACATTTGCTTCAATAAACTCAATGTTTAACCCTTAATCAAAAAAAACAAAATGAACAAAGCTGAACTAATTGATGCAATCGCTTCTGAAGCAAAAATTGCAAAAACTGAAGCAGGACGTGCTCTTGACGGATTTATTAACGCTACTACAAAAGCGCTTAAAAAAGGCGACAGAGTTGCCCTGGTAGGTTTCGGTTCATTCTCAGTTGCTAAACGCGCCGCAAGAACTGGCCGTAATCCTCAAACAGGAAAAGCAATCAAGATTTCTGCTAAGAAAGTTGCTAAATTTAAAGCTGGTGCCGAACTGAAAAAGGCAGTGAACAAGTAATCCATTTTTAATGGAAAATGAAACGGGCTAGCTCAGGCGATGCCCGTTTCTTTTTTTCAAACAATTGCCTTGCTAATAAATGTTGCAAAGGAAGAATTATGAATATATTTAAGGCGTATTAGAAACCATTTTCTAAGTAAACCCTCTATGAGCATGACGAAGAGAAACACAATCGTAATAGGAAACAAAAGCAAGAACCCTTTAAAAGTTAATCGTTTAGGTTATGGCACGATGCGCCTGACAGGAGAAGGCATATATGGAGAGCCAAAAAACAGGCAGGAAGCATTGCAAATACTGAAACAGTGTATAGGCAGGGAGATTAATTTCATAGATACAGCAGACTATTATGGAGAAGACGTCACCAACCGCTTAATAGCAGAAGCACTTTATCCGTACCCGGCAGATTTAATTATTTGCAGCAAAGTAGGAGGCGCCCGTAAACCCGACAAAAGCTGGGTACCCTTTAATCGGCCGGAAAATTTACGAAGCAGTATTGACAACAACCTGCGGACGCTCAAATTGGAACAAATGTCACTGGTACATTTCAGAGTAATGCCTGGCACGACAGTTCCTTTTAAGGAATCCATGAATGCCATGTTTGACTTACAAAAAGAAGGAAAAATCATGCACATAGGTGTCAGCAATGTCAGTCTGGACGAGCTGCAGACAGCAATGGAAATGGGGACAATTGCCACCGTTGAAAACATGTATGCACATGGACAAAGAACATCCATAAAAATGCAATACGGAGAAACAAGAGGGGGAGGCGAAGTTCTTGGCCTCTGTGAAAAAAATGAAATCCCCCTTATTCCCTATTTTTCTTTATTAAACACACTTTCCAAAAAAGATTCCAGAATAACGCAACTAGCAGCCAAATATAATGCTACAGAAGCTCAAATAACACTCGCCTGGTTATTGCATCGCTCCCCCTGGATATTACCCATACCCGGAACTTCCTCGCTAAAACATTTTGAAGAGAATTTAAAAGCCTCCGAAATAACATTAACCCAGGAAGATTTGAAATTTCTTGAATAAACCCTTTTTCCCTAACCTGCAAGGCCTGAGAAGCGTTGCCTTTTTGACAGTGTTCATAGTACACGGTTTCTGGCGCACCATTGCATTCTTTTCAGATAAATGGGCATTTACAAAAAACACAACAGTTGAAATATATCGCATGGGCGGTATTGGCGTTTCCATCTTTTTTGTTTTGAGTGGTTTTCTCATTACCTATTTAATTCTGAATGAATCAAAATCTAACAATGGTCGGTTCGCTGTTAAATCATTTTACATCAGAAGAATTTTAAGGATTTGCCCCCTTTATTTTGCAGTCATCGCATTTGCGTTCCTGATATATCCATACCTAAAATCCATGATGGGAACTCCAGATAATATATTAAACAAGCCCGGATACTACCTTCTATTCCTATCTAATTTCGATGTCATACACATCGAGAAAAACTTTCCGGGATTAAATTTCTCTCTCCTCAGCAATACCTGGTCAGTGGCAATAGAAGAACAGTTTTATATAATCTGGCCGCTTCTTCTATATTTTATTCCAAAAAACCTTTATCCATTTACTTTTACCGCTACACTAATTCTTTCTTTGATTTTCAGATACCTGCATGTACAGGATGAAACAATTCTTTATTATCATTCCCTGAGTGTCTGTGGAGATCTGGCCCTGGGAGGATTGTGCGCCTACTACTCAATATACTCGTCTGGATTTAAACTGTTTTTCGAAAAATTGAGTCAACCGTCTATACTAGGAACCTATGTAGTAGGAATGCTATGGCTAATCTATTCCAACGGAACAAATAACTCCAGCTACGTTCCGGTATTTACAAGATTCTTGAGTACTTTATTTTTTGCCTTTATAGTACTTGAACAAAATTACAGTAAGGCTTCTTTTTACAAATTTTCAAAAAGCAACTTATTGAATTTCTGGGGAAAATACACCTACGGACTTTATTTACTTCATCCCATCGCCCTTCTAGTTTCAGATATTTTATTGCGCACAACTCGCATAACCAATCTGGATAATCCCATTGTTTCAGTGTTCAGAGGCTTTCTAAGTTTGGGCATAAGCCTGTTGCTCAGTTATGTTTCTTACGAATTTTATGAATCCTATTTTCTGAGATTAAAAAAGAAATACGAATAGACCTCACTGCTTCAAGCGATTGACTGTAAATTACTCCCGTCCCAGTTTTTTCAACATTCCGTAATGTAGGGCAAGTGCCTTAAAAAAAGTAGGTTGGACATGGTATGGAATTCCAAATGTACGTGTTTCTTCCTGGACAATGGGAGCAAGTTTACGGTAATGCACATGACAAATCCCCGTAAACAGATGGTGCTCTATCTGGTAATTAAGTCCACCAATAAACCAATTTACAATACGGCTCTTAGGAGAAAAATCCGTCGTATTAATTACTTCGTGCACGGCCCAGGAGTCTTCCATAAGATTTTTGTCGGCCGAATTGTCAGGCATGGCAAACCCCGAACTCTCCATAATATGAGCAGGTTGAAAAATACACGAAAGAATAAGTCCCGCTGTACAATGCATGATTAAAAATCCAAAAAGCACATAGTACCAAGGCTTTCCTGAAAACAATATGGGGAGAAACATAATATACGAATAGTAGAAAAGTTTGTACAGCGTAATCCGTACCAGGGCCTGTCTTAAAGTAACCCGTTGCTTGATAAGCAGGTCATGTTGTTTGTAACGCACTACCTGTAAATAATCTTTTGCAGTCATCCAGAACAAGGTCATGATCATATAAAAAAACCAGGCGTAAAGGTGTTGATACCGATGATACCAATTTCGGGGCTGGCGCGGAGAAAGACGCAGCAGGGCCATACTTTCTATATCTTCATCAAGACCCGCTACATTCGTATAAGTATGATGCAGGACATTATGCTGTATCCTCCAGGTAACGGCATAACCTCCGATTACTTCCAATATATGACCGATAAAGCTATTTACCTTTTTGTTGGGGGAATATGTTCCGTGCTGGGCATCGTGCATAACTGAAGTCCCTATTCCCACCATACCTAAGCCCATTAGAAACCAAAACCCGAAAAATATCCACCCATTTCCGGCACCCACACCTGTAACCATCAGCATATAGGGCACAAAATAAATCAGGAGCATAACTGCCGATTTTACCCACATGGCAGTATTTGCATAAGGCGAAATATGATTCACTTCAAAATAGGAACGAACCTTTGTAACCACACTTTCATGAAAACTATCCTTACCGTTAGGAGCGAAACGAACAATGTGCAATTTATTTGCCGATATTTCAAGAGGTGTCGCCATACACATTCCCTGCGACAAAAAACATGCTAAAATCAAGCCCCTTACAAAGCAGAAATTACAGCGGTTCAAAACCATTTGTGGGGAAAAAATTCCTCTTTACCTGATATCTATCAGTATTCGGACTGAGTTCCATCATTCCTTCAGGTACATCAACCAGCTAGTTTTGTTTTATAAATAAGAAGTATTCACACTTAAAACCAAAAAATATGAAAGCCCTAGTCTATCACGGTCCCGGTAAAAAAGCCTGGGAAGAAAAACCAAAACCAGTAATAAAGGAAACAACGGATGCCCTTGTCAAAATTCTGAAAACAACAATTTGCGGAACAGATTTGCACATAATGAAAGGAGATGTCCCGGAAGTAACAGACGGCAGAATAATCGGTCACGAAGGAGTTGGTATAATAGAAGAAATAGGAAGTGCGGTGAGCAATTTCAAAAAAGGAGATCATGTTATCATATCGTGTATTACCTCTTGCGGGAAATGTGAGTATTGCAAGAAGGGCATGTATTCACATTGTAAAGACGGAGGTTGGATACTTGGCAATCTGATCGATGGTACGCAGGCAGAATACGTAAGGATTCCTTATGCAGATAACAGTCTTTATCCCATTCCTGCCGGATCTGACGAGGAAGCTTTAGTAATGTTAAGTGATACCTTACCCACCGGTTTTGAATGTGGTGTTTTAAACGGGCAGGTAAAACCAGGTGATACAATAGCAATAGTTGGTGCAGGGCCTATCGGGATGGCAGCGCTACTGACCTCTCAATTTTACACACCGGCTGAAATTATTATGATTGATCAGGATGAAAACCGTTTGGCCGTTGCAAAGACATTCGGTGCGACACACATCATTAACAGCGCGAATGAAAACGCAATTGAAAAAGTCATGAGCCTGACAAACGGCAGAGGAGTCGATACTGCTATCGAAGCAGTTGGCCTACCGGCAACATTTGAAATATGT
>Ga0206820_1081_pt2 | contig 17616 bp, 13 predicted proteins | sample Alteio_BWOrgCont_84_FD_152857 | JGI IMG/M metagenome (GOLD analysis project Ga0206820, IMG submission 152857) | Enriched cells from forest soil in Barre Woods Harvard Forest LTER site, Petersham, Massachusetts, United States -... | ecosystem: Environmental > Terrestrial > Soil > Temperate forest >...
CCCAAACGGGACCCATGTGTATTAATCCTCCGTCGCTCGTATTATCTTTATACAAATAGGAACTTATTCTATATGCATCGGCATTTTTACTCAATTCCTGAATAATTAAATAGTCAACGAATGAGCCTACTTCAATGTATTTAGCATAGCCGTTGACCGGGTTTGCAAAAGAGTCAGAACTCATGATCTTTTCAAAATCAGTAAGTACACTTTGTATATAGGACTGTTGATAGCTGGTGATATCTGTACTTTGGGGATAATCGTAGGCATAGAAGAAGTGATTTTTTGGAGTGGAATCGCCAGCCATTAATGAGTACCAACCGGTTCCCGGAGGGCCGGGTCTGTCAACTTTTATTATATAGCCTCCGGTAACTTCCGGAACGGAATTATCAGTGCTTGTCATTTTTTTAATGTCGACTCTGTTTTTCCCCTGCTTTATCTTCTCCTGAAAAACATATATACCCCGGTATTCGTTATTAATAACGACTTCCACATTTCGGATACGGGACGAATAGTGTCCCATTTCTCTAAAAAGGTCGTAACCCATCTGGTTACGGATCAAACTTTTGTCCTGATAAGGAGCAACTAAGTCCCAATCATTGTCAGAAGGCATTCCCAATAGGGAAACGTTGAGTTGATTGCCGGAGGCGTCCATTGTCTGAAGACTAAAAGATTCCTTTTCCAAATACCTGGTACTGTTTCCGCGAATATGGATTGTAGTTTTACCGTTGTAGTTATTCCAGGGATCTGTCAAATTGTTTCTCGCGCCTGTGGCATTGTCAATGATTCCCATATTAACCAAGACGGCGGAATCTCCTATCGACTGATTATTTGTGTTGATGACAACAATTGGCAGATTGGAAGATGAAAATTTAACAGGTTTTGGAGGAGCATTTCCGAATGAAATGCTCCAGCTTAGCACGCTGCCTGAATCTATAAATGCAATCGCATCCTTTACAATAAGTTGCCAGGTGCCATTTCCAGGCTGGGCGGTGTTAAATCGCCCAAAATATCCAACCGGCCGAAAACTTCCTGTAAATGGGGCGGTTCCTAAGGTTATAGAAGATGTTGCATTATTGTCAAAACAAGTATTTGTGTAGTTCGCACCACTACAACTTTGTCCTTCGGTAAGTTCCACCATTTCTCCACTTGGTGCTTCCAAATAAACGTATAATTCCTGAACAGCGGGATGGCTAATATTGATACAGACCCCTTCCAAGCCAAAAGTGCTATCCATTTCCGCCGGATTCAGACCTGAAACAGCAAGATTAAAATAAGTGTCTGTTCCATTATTCCGGATTCCTCCCCCGGATCCCATAAAAACCTGCGCATAACCACTCAAAAAGAGGAAAAGAAGAAGGATACTTGTAATAATTTTTCTCATGGTTATAATCTTTAATTAGAATGGATAAAACTTAATCCATTACTAAAGTATTCTATCAACTCCTTGCTTCATCCTGATTTTCGTTTGTATGAAATTTTTAATAGCTAAGAGCCTGAAAGAATTAGTTAATGATCTCGGTATCGAAGGGCTGAGGTAACCAACTCTGAACAGTTTACCATGTGCTAGTACTGATGGGATTACTTGCGTGATCCCTTGGGGGAACCCATAGTAAATCAAGTTCAGCATTGCATGCTCCCATTTTTACTTTCAAGTTATTACGCAAACACTGTTTGCGACGCACCTGAAAATAAAAAATGCCCCTAAAGGGGGCACTTGTTTTTGCTGCGGAGAGGGTGGGATTCGAACCCACGTTACCTTGCGGTAAACACGCTTTCCAAGCGTGCTCGTTCGGCCACTCTGACACCTCTCCGAATTAATAAGCCGTTTTTAAAAAATTTCTTGCGGGGACAAAGATAAACCAATTTTGATTGTAGTTTGTGTCCACTTGAGATTTTTATACTCTGCATATAAAACGAGTCAGGTCCAAGGAAGGATTGAATCTTGTTGTATTCATTTGTCCATTTAAAATAATAATCGTAATTTAACGATATATTAGTTGTTATGGGGCTGACCAAATCAGAAGAGTTTTCAGTTAAAGACAATAAGATCGCCAACTATGCGAAAGCAATGGCGCATCCTGCCCGTATAGCTATACTTCAACTACTTATTAAAAAGCAAGCATGTATCTGCGGTGACATTGTGGATGAGTTACCGCTATCACAATCAACGGTTTCACAACACTTAAAAGAACTGAAAGATGCCGGCCTGATAAAAGGCGATATAGATGGAGCTAAAGTGTGCTATTGTATAGATGAAAAGGAATGGGAGGCAGCCAAGACCTGTATCACCAACCTTTTTTCATCTTTTAATAAGGGCAATTCCTGTTGTTAAAAAATATTCTTAATATTATCGTAACATTACGATATTATAAATACGATATCATTGCATGAATACTCCACTACAGTTTAGCAGTGAAAGTCAACGAATGCCGTTAAGTATGAATTACAGAAAATATCTTTCAGAGGTAATTGGAACATTCGCCCTCGTGTTCTGCGGGACAGGTGCAATTATAATCAATAATGTATCTGGGGGAGCAGTAACTCATGTAGGGATTTCTATGACCTTCGGACTGATTATACTGTCAATGATCTATGCTCTTGGCGATATATCAGGAGCTCACTTCAACCCCGCAGTTACCATCGGATTTACGATTGCCAAACGCATGAAAATGAAAGAATCCATTCCATATATCATCTCCCAGCTTGCCGGTGCTCTTCTGGCAAGCCTATGCTTGAAATTGTTATTCCCGCAGGATACAGATTTAGGAGCAACAATGCCAGCTGGTAGCGACATGCAATCCTTTATTCTTGAAATGATCCTTACCTTCTTCCTGATGTTCGTGATTCTGAATGTTTCAAGAGGAGATAAGGAAAAAGGAATTACGGCCGGTATAGCGATTGCATCCGTTGTCGGATTGGAAGCTCTGTTCGCAGGAAAGATATGCGGCGCTTCTATGAACCCGGCTCGTTCATTTGCTCCTGCAATTGTTTCCGGGAATCTGCATTCACTTTGGATTTACCTTACTGCTCCTGTCTTTGGAGCAGCCATAGCAGTATTAGCTCATAACATAACAAAGACAGAAACGATTCAATCATAGAACGATGGACAAAGAGAAGGTATTATTTGTGTGCATTCATAATTCTGCACGCAGTCAAATGGCAGAAGCCTTTTTAAAGCAAATTGGCGGAGATAGGTTTGAACCTGAAAGTGCCGGAATGGAACCGGGAATTCTAAACTCCATCGTAGTTGAATCAATGAAAGAAATCGGGATTGACATTTCCCGTAATAAGACCAAGGACGTATTCGAGTTCTATAAGCAAGGAAAAATGTTCAGCTATGTAATAACTGTCTGTGATGAAGCCAGTGCGGAAAGATGTCCGATTTTTCCCGGTATGGCCAACCAGCTTCACTGGTCATTTACTGACCCATCTGGATTTAAAGGCACGTCTGAAGAGAAGTTGGCCCAAACAAGAACTGTGCGTGACGCAATTAAAAAGAAAATAGAAGAATTCATTTCTTCACATTAGTATTTTTTCTTTCCCGTTAACCTCCCGTAATTAAAAATCAAATCATCAATTTCCAATTTAAGCTACTAAAAGTTTATGCTTACCGAAAATCAACTATTCAAACTTCCTGAATGTATACCTTCGTCATACAAAGGAAATAGTTAAACTTTTATTACTGATTAACATGGCACAAGCGGAATCAATTCAATCAATGCTGGGCACAATTGCACCTGACTTTACGCTCCTGAATACGGTTTCAGGTAAAAAGGTTTCACTGAATGAACTCATATCCTATAAAGCCACCGTGATGATGTTTATTTGCAACCACTGCCCTTTTGTAAAACATGTAAATACAGAATTAGTTAGACTTGCAAATGATTATATGCCCAAGGGAATTTCATTTATTGGCATTAGTTCTAATGATGCAGTGAGTCATCCCGAGGACGGGCCGGAGAAAATGAAGATGGTTGCAAAAAACCTTGGATATCCATTCCCTTACTTGTATGATGAAAGCCAGCAAGTAGCGAAGGCTTATGAAGTCGTCTGTACTCCTGATTTCTACATCTATGATAAAAATTTAAAACTCGTATATCATGGACAACTGGATGATTCCAGACCTTCCAACAATATTCCGCTGACAGGCAAGGATATACGCTCTGCTTTAGATGATATCTTACAGGGAAAAGCTATCCCGGATGATCAAACCCCCAGCGTTGGATGCAGCATAAAATGGAAAGACTAATAAATACGCCGGTTTTTCGTATTTTAGCCATCCACAGGAAATTATGGCATCATCCGTTATTATCAAAAAAGAATCCCTCGATTTTTTAAAAGCACTTTCAAAAAACAATAACCGGGACTGGTTCACTAAACACAAGGACAGGTATTTGGAAGCCCACAACAATCTGATTGCCTTCGCAGATGCTTTATTGATTGAAATGAACAAACACGATAAAATAGAAACTCCTTCGGGCAAAAAAAGCCTCCACAGGATTTATAGAGATGTGCGCTTCTCAAAAGACAAAACGCCTTATAGTGCCCGCTGGAGCGGAGGATTCAAAAGAGCAACCAAAAAATTGCGGGGAGGATACTATTTTCATTTCGCTCCGGGCAATTCATTTTTGTCAGCAGGTTTCTGGGGGCCGGATGCAGACGATATGAAAAGGATCCGACAGGACATCGGACTAAATCATCCTGACTGGAAAAAAATGATTTCGAACAAAACACTTGTAAAAACATTTGGAAAAATGCGAGGAGAACAACTCAGCTCAGCCCCTCGAGGCTACGCCAAAGACGATCCTGCCATTGATCTGCTCCGTTATAAACAGTTTATTTTCAAACATACATTTACGGATAAAGAAGTAAGTGCTTCCGATTTTTTATATCAATCAAATGAGGTATTTAAAAAAATACGTCCCTTTTTGAATTTCATGAGTGAACTACTTACGACAGATGCAAATGGTCAAGAGATCTTCCACTAGTGGATTTTAAAACTCGAAAACAGAATGCTCTTTATCTGATAATAATCCTTCTCCCCAATTGCCCGTTTTAACACTTTGAGTTTATTCCTCTTGAGTTTCACATGGGTAGTATCTCCCAATGTCTTTAAAAAGATATGCCCCTGCTTTAATCCATCCGAAAGCAGATCCCGGACACTTTTCATTCCTTTTCCGATTGCATTGACTTGTCTCTTCATAAATGCCAAATATTAAAAACCTGTTCACTTGTAGCAGCATTAGTTTGAAGATAATCCGAAATCCCAGGCAATTACTCTTAACCTTTTAAATGGCAGGTTTGCCTTATTAAACGGTAGAATATGGAACTTAAATTGAATTTGGCGGATTAATTTCTAGATTTACATCCCCATCTAAAACGGGGAATAAGAATGTTAAAAAAACTCTTTTATATCTCTTTGGGTATTATTATTACATTATTCCTGCTGGTTATTTCCCTTCCGGTCATATTCAAAGACAAACTGAAAGCCGAACTACTGGAAAAAATAGACCAGGGCATAGATGCGAAAGTTTCTTTTAGCAACCTGAGTTTTTCCTCTTTTAAACATTTCCCCCATTTTACGCTCAGCCTCCACAATACCTGCGTGAAGGGAATCCAGGATTTCGAAGGAGACACGCTCCTTTCGGCAAAAGAAATAAGCATATCCTTTGATCTGTATAGTTTGATACGGAGACATGCAATTGAAATCAATTCCGTTCAGCTGGACGAACCCATATTACATGCCCGGATACTGGCAAATGGGAAAGCAAATTACGACATTGTTAAACAAGATACTTCCGCAAATCAAAAAACGTCCGGCACTAAATTCCAAATCAATATCAATAAATGGTCCATCAAAAATGGAAGCATCAGTTATGACAACAAACTGCAAAAGACATACATAGAAGTAGGTGGCCTCTATCACAATGGTTCGGGAGACTTTAAGCAAAACATATCGGACCTCGACATTACGACAAGGATTTCCGAACTAACATTCACTTATAACGGCATTCAGTACCTGAACAAAAAACTATTTAAAGCCGATTTGCTCATGGAAATGAATTTTAAAGAAAAAAAATTTATTTTCAAGGATCATAGCTTTCAACTGGCTGATTTTAAATTTGGTTTTGACGGTTACTTCAAACTTCTTGACAGTGGTTATCAAACCGATTTAAGTTTTGTAGTAAAAAAATCTTCTTTCAAAGATCTGCTTTCCTTATTGCCCGGCATTTATGACAAGGACATTAAAGACATACAAACCAAAGGTGATTTTTCCTGTACAGGATTTATAAAGGGTACATACGATATAAGAGCCCATAAAGTACCCAGCTTCCACATAAACCTGGAAGTAGAAAATGCAGAATTCAAATATGCACATCTCCCAAAAGCTATCGAAAACATCCACTTTCACCTGCTGGCTGACAATCCGGACGGGATTGCGAACCATGCCACCTTTGATTTAAAAGACTTTCATTTTGAAATTGACAAAAAGGCTATCCAGGGAGCTCTGCTGGTAAAGCGGCAACATAACACCTATGTGAAAGCGGATATCCACTTAACAGCAGACCTGGCCGAAATTGAAAACATATATCCGGTGAATGGATTGGTCATAAAAGGCTTACTCAACTCGGAAATAAAAATTGACGGAGAATACAATGATTCGCTTAGATTATTTCCAAAAGTGGACGCATTCCTGGTACTTGAAAATGCCTTTATAAAGTCAAAAAACTCCCCGCTGGAGATGGATAGCATTCACATGAAGGCGGAAGTAACTAACTCCACCGGACAAATGGCCGATACAAAGATCGGCATTCGTACCATTACTTTTTTGCTGGATCATGAACCATTCAAAATGAGTGGTACGATCTCTGATTTAAAGGATTATAACTATGATCTTAAAATTTCCGGTTTACTTGATCTTGGAAAACTAACCCAGGTATATCCTGTTTCAAATACCACCTTAAAAGGGACCCTGGACATTGATTATACAGCTCAGGGAAGCCTGGCCGAAATAGAATCCAAACAATACGATCTTTTAAAAACGGAGGGGACGCTGGAAGCAAAAAACATTGTTTATCAAAGAACGGATATGACGCATCCCCTTCATGTGGATGATGCCCTGTTGACTTTTACTCCTGATAAAATCGTACTCAACCGGTTTATAGCGGAATTTGGTTATAGTAATATCACGCTCAGCGGCCATCTGTTCAATTATATGCCCTATCTACTTCGGCGTGATGCGCCGATTAATGGAGACCTGAGCCTGAGTTGCGACACCATCGATTTTAATCAGTGGTTTCCAAAATCAATTCCCTCCGGCAGTGCTCCGGCAGTCAAAAGCCAGATGGAAGTCCTGGTCATCCCTAAAAACATTGGCTTTACTGTCAACTCAGTCATTAAAACGGTTAAATTCAATAAAATGGACATAACCGATCTTAGCGGTTCGATCACACTACACGATGGCATATTGACCTTAAACGAAACCAATTTCGGGGCAATGGATTCTAAGTTCAGTTTAAGAGGAGATTATAATACAACAGACATAAAACATCCGCTTTTTGATCTGACCATCGGTGTTCAGGACCTGGATATCAATAAAGCATATCAAATGTTTATTGATGATAAGGCGAATGCACCTGCCCAGGGTAATTTTTCAACTGATTATAATTTAAAAGGTGAACTAACGCCCGATTTTTCCCCTATCTACGCTACCCTTACCGGAAACGGCAAAATTATCATTGACCGGGTATCGATAAAAGGAATGAAACTTTTCAATCACATCAAAACAGTTTCCAGGAAAGAAGAATTCAATAATCCTGAATTGAACGACATCACGATGGATACGGAAATCAAAGGAGGAAAAATCTTCATACATCCCTTCCGGTTTAACGTTAACAAATTCCTCACTGAAGTAGAAGGCTCGCAAGGCTTTGATGATAAAATAGATTATTTAATAAAGCTATCGGCCCCGCCTTTTAATAAACTAAAAATTCCAATCAGTATTATGGGTACTTCGGACAAACCCATTATAAAACTCGGCAATGATTTCTCCAAATCAGATTTTGAAAAATTATAATGAGCGACAAATATTTTTAACTTTGTGTTATGCAAGCCAATGAATCCCATCCAATACAAACGGAACCTCAGGATATGCCGGACATCCGTGAAGAAGAAAATGATGAACTCATGCTTTCCGAGGATGAAATAACATCCCTTGGCAAGGCTCAACTGGCAGACAAATTGGAGGAGTTTCTGAAACTGGAAGATATACAATCCTTTTCTGGTATGGTCCGGACAATTAAGGACCGGTTTGATGAATTAGTGAAAGAGGAGTATCAGCTCAAACTAAAGCGATTCCTGCAGGATGGAGGGATCGAGTCAGACTTTACTCCTGCCCCGGACCCCCTCGACAAAAAAATCGAATCTCTTTACAAAATTTTTAATAAAAAAAAGGTTGGCCAACGGGAACAAAAAGAAAAAACAGCCCAGGAAAATCTCTCCACCAAAAAACTCATCATTGAAGAATTAAAAGAACTGCTGAAAGGTGCTGATAGTTTTTCCAAATCCTACAATAAGTTCCAGGCCTTGCAAAGTAAATGGCGCTCAACCGGAGATGTACCCCAGAAAGATGTTCGTACCCTAAGGGAGAACTACCATTTCCTGGTAGGGAAATTTTACGATATCGTGAAGATTAGTAATGAACTGCGTGAACTTGACCGGAAAAAAAATCTGGAACTAAAAACTGAGCTTTGTGAAAAAGCCGAACGGCTGATCGAAGAGCCTTCTTTAAAAAAATCTTTGGACGGCTTGCGTTTTCTGCAGGAAACCTGGCGCGAAACCGGACTTCTTTCCAGGGAATTGAATGATACCCTGGGACAGCGCTTCAAAGCTGTTGCGGACAAACTATACGAACGGAAGAAAGAACATACTATTCTGCTGAAACAACAACAGGAAAACAACCTGGCCGTTAAACAAGCCCTCTGCCTTGCACTGGAAACACTCTCCGTATCTGATTTAAGTTCCCTTAAAGCATGCCGGGATGCTTCCGGTAAAGCCGAAGCCATATGGGCAGAGTGGCAGAAAACCGGCTTTGTTCCGAAAAGTGACAAAGGTGAGTGCTGGAAACGATTTAAAAAAGCCCGGCAGCATTTTTACGATACGCTGGATTTGTTTTATGCAAACCAACGCCGGGAATTCGGACAAAATCTTCAAAAAAAAACAGACTTATGCTTAAGAGCGGAAGCCATTCAGGAAAGCACGGATTGGAGCTCAAGCGCAGAAGAATTGAAAAAATTGCAGGTTGAATGGAAATCAATCGGATCAGTATCTTACAAGGATTCCGACAAAATATGGAACCGCTTCCGGAAAGCCTGTGATTATTTTTTCGAAAGGAGGACACTCCACCTGGAAGCTAAAGAAAACACCTTGCGGGGAAACGTCCAGGCCAAAGAATCCCTGGTCAGCAGAATGGAATCATTACAACCTTCTGCTGAATTAAGTCAGTCTCTGGAAGAATTAAAAAAGACACAGGAAGAATGGACTGCACTTGGAGAGGTTCCGTTACGGGAAAATGACCGGCTCAATAATGCATTCGGAAAAGCGGTGGAAAATTTTATCGAAAGGACAAGAGTCCTCACACCTGTCGAGGATAAAATATTTTACCGATTGAAATATGAACAGCTGCTTAAATATCCTCAGGGCCAGGAAAAACTAAAAAAACTGCGATCCGAAATACAGGTTAAAATCAACAAACTGCAAACGGAGGTAAATCAATTGGAAAACAACCTGAGTTTTTTCGGAAAATCAAAGAACTCAAGTCCAATCATTGTGGAATATGAGCAAAAACTCCTGGAGTCCAAACAGCAGGTTCAGGAACTCCAACGGGAACTCAAGTATATTCCTTCAATTTGAGGTGAACGGCCGCTAAACCTCATTTTCTCTTATCTGCAATACTTTCGGAATAGTCAAATTGCGAGGAGACCTTTTTTCCATTCAGATCAAATTGAACTTCACAAGAGAGGTAAGGCGGAACATTTGTTTTTGCAACAAAGGCATATCCCTGAAAAGGTTCCAGTTCCACAGTTGCCAATGTATAATCATACCCTTTGAAAATGATCTTACCAGTAATGCCGCTATTACTTATGGGCTTTACTAAACTGTCATATAAATAAGCATAGGTTTCCACCGTTGAAAACGATAACTCTATAAAATAATTATTACCGGTCTGGCTCATCTGCCCCCCATGAGGGGCAGGCGTATTCATCAGTGCTTTATTCTTGTCCTGAGCGAAATCATTCACGCTCAAAATAAAAAAAAACGCACCCATTAAAAACCCTTTTAAAACTTTCCTTGTTTTCATACCTCTACTCCTAAAATAGCATGCCAATATGCAAGAGGGCAAAATCAAGCGAATTATGCAAAAGATGGATGGGTATCCGGGTATTCATTTACCCAGATTCAGCAATATACTACCCCTCAGGCCACCTGGATGGAAGTAAAAAACCGCCTGGTAAATACTCTTACCGGATACCAGGCCGCCAGAAGGCCGATGAACAAAACGACTCCGAACACAAGAAAATAATCGCTCATGAGCATTTTTACAGGGTAAGCCGACACCACGAACGATTCGTTAAATTTCACCCAGGCAAAATGCTGTTGCCCCAGACAGATCAGCGTTCCCAATAGAAGTCCACCGATTAAACCGATCAGCGTGATCAACGTTCCTTCTATTAGAAATATTTTTCGGATCAAAATCAGGTCGGCCCCCATGTCCCAAAGAATACGAATGTCCTTTTTCTTTTCTATGATCAGCATAGTGAGGGAACCGATCACATTGAAAGTCGCGACAATCAATATAAAGACAAGGACAATGAATACCCATAATTTTTCCGATTTCATAGTTTTGAATAGCAATTCATTCTGTTCATACTTATTTTTAACGGTAAATTGCGCTCCTATTATTTCTTTGATTTGCTTTTTCAAGGTTTCCATGTCGGCATTTTGTTCCAACCCCAGCTCAATAGCGCTTATTTTTCCCGGATAATCCAGCAATTCTCTTGCAAAATCAATGGAGACCAGGACATACTTATAATCAAAATCATCTGCAATAGAAAATACGCCGGAGGCATAGATTTTTTTTTCATAAAAAACATTTTCAGAACTAAGAGAGGTACCAATGCCCCGTTTGGGGGCATATACGGCAATCGGAGTAAATCGATCGTTGACACCCGCATTCAGCTGATAACTGATTCCCTTTCCCAGCACAGCCAGGTATTGTCCTCCTTCTTTCAGCAGGAAACGCCCTTCCTTTACCAGGGTATCAAAGCGCGACATGGAAGCGTAATTATCGCTTACGCCCCGAAGCGTAGCGATGCAATGCTGATCGTTGTATTTTAACAAAGCGCTTTCCTCCAGCACTTCCGTATAATAATGCACACCCTTCAGGCTCTTCAGGCTTTCTATTCTGGCATTCGTTAACTGAAATACCTTTCCCTCCTGCAACGTAATTTTAATATCCGAATTAAAGGAATTGTACAAAGATTTAACAAGGTCGGACAGGCCATTGAATGCAGACAATACCACAATAAGCGCGAGCGTACCGATGCAGATTCCTCCAATGGATACTCCTGAAATTATATTAATGGCATTGTGCGACTTTTTGGAAACCAGGTACCTTTTGGCTATGTAAAAAGACAGGTTCACTTCAAATAGAGTCTGCCCAGCTTACCCTGGTCGGAGGCAAGTATACGGCGTTTGAGGGCCTGATTGGCTTCTATTTTATATTCTTTGACAGGTTTGTCTGTTGTTTCAGCCAGCAGCAATGAGCTGAGTCCACTGATACCCGGATCCTTTTCATCCAGCTTGAAAAAATAACCCGAATAAAGCGTTAAATTTTTGAACAGAAAGATCCCTTTACCATTTGTTAGGGTAGTCTGCAATACCTGATTTCTGTCATCTAATAAATCTACTTTAATATTCCCCAACGGAATATTATTTTCTCCATTCAGAAACTTTCCGATCAGGTCCATTCTGGTATCGTTTTCTTCCACCTCCAGGCTATTCATCATTACTTTATCACTGGCCAATAGCTGAAATCTGAATTTCCCAAAGCCATCCGACCTGCCCGATGCAATTTCATTTCCCTTTCTGTCTTTGATCGTTATTTTGACATTTGCGAGTTCCGGGGAAGCCTCCTCCATCCGGATGACAAAATTTTTATCAGGCGGAAGTTTCGTAAAAACAAATTTTCCGTTTTCATCCGTTTCAATCGTCTCATAGATCTCCCCACTCAGGGAATTAGCAAGCGTAATTCGAATTTTAGCCACCGCCTGGGTTTTGCCATTGATAAGAGCTTCGAGCGCCCCTCCAATTAAAAGGTTATTGTCTTCCACCTTCAGCTGCGACAAAACAGCTTTATCGCTGGCCAGCAATTGAAATTTAAAATTCCCTTTTTTATCGGAAGTACTTACCAGTAATTCTTTACCATACTTATTATACAAGGTGATTTTTTTGCCCGAAAACCCCAGAGAATCACTTTCATCCATCACTACCGAGTAATTCCGGTCGGGGGCTAATTTGGTAAAAGAAAATTTTCCGTATTTGTCAGTGCTGACTGTCTCCACCGTATTTCCCTTTTCATCTTTTAACAAAATTTTCCTGTTATCGACTGCAGCAGAAGGAGGGTCCCCCGCCAGCAATTTCCCCCCGACGCTGAAGTAAATAACGCCGGCATTCGCTTTAGCTTCCAGGGCCTTATCAGCTTCCTGCTTTTTTATCTGCTTTTTTGCTTCCACATATTCTTTGAACATTCCCTTTGTGAAATCATTCAGGTATTTTGCATCATCTATAAATTTTTTATCCCCATCAAATTTGAACTTGGTGAAAGGAAACTTGAATTTGAGCGTATCTATGCTGGTATTGTCTTTATCAATCAGCACGAAGTCAATAGAAATAGTGGGATTGATCGTTTGTTTTGCTGCCGGTATCTTCCCGTCTACCATAAAACACATGTCAATATATCCCTCATTTCCTTCGAGGGCCACTTTGTAAACCGCACCGTATTCCAGCTGAAAGTCAAACCGCCCCTTTTTGTTCGATCTGTATTCGTCCGTTTTATCAGCACCCCTATAGACATGTATATTCATATCTGCAATGGCCGATTTTTTGCCCTTGCTATCCGTATGAACAGTATAACCTTCCAGCTTGATCTTGCCCTGCGCGCATAACTCCTGAAAGCCTGTCAGTAGGGAAACAAATGTATACGCGAGTACATACAAACCTGCTTTTAGCCTCATAATTAGTTGTATAGATTGCGCAAATTTAAAATGCCAAGTTACGCAAAATACTTCTTATTTTAGCGGCTTGAAAAATACACCCTTGAACGATATTTTAGCAAAGGCTTTTGAGTTGATGTGTACGGCAAAAGCAATGACGGAACTATATGAACGGAACAAGGAAGTGGCCTCTAAATATGTACATGCCACATCACGCGGACACGAAGCTATCCAGCTAGCCCTGGGTTTACAATTAAAGCCCCAGGATTACCTTTCTGCCTATTACCGGGACGATAGTATTTTACTGGCCATTGGGATGCGGCCCTATGAATTGATGTTACAGTTGCTGGCCAAAAAAGAAGACCCTTTTTCAGGCGGGCGCACCTATTATTGTCATCCCAGTCTGAGAAGAGAGTACATGCCTAAAATCCCGCACCAAAGCTCTGCTACGGGAATGCAGGCAATACCTACTACCGGCGTAGCAATGGGAATCTGGTACCGGGAAAAGCTCGGGATTCCGGAATATGCCGGCGAGGAAAAATCCCTTGCTGTTTGTTCTCTTGGAGACGCCTCGATTACAGAAGGAGAAGTAGCGGAGGCATTACAAATGGCCGTATTGAAAAAGCTCCCGATACTCTACCTCGTTCAGGATAATGAATGGGACATTTCTGCACATGCAAAGGAATTCCGTTCGATGGATGCTTCGGAATATGCCAAAGGTTTTAAAGGATTGGAAACACGCACGATAGATGGCACCGATTTTATTAAGTGCTATGAAACCCTGGAAGAAGTAATTGCATTGATCCGTAAGGAACGCAGACCATTCCTCGTTCATGCGAAAGTTCCATTGCTCAACCATCATACATCGGGCGTCCGTAAAGAATGGTACCGGGACGATCTTGCAGAGCAAGCCAAACGTGACCCCTTTCCGAAATTAAAGAACCGGCTTTTAGCTGCCGGTTATGAGGAGAAAGAACTCGCAGCCATCGAAACAAAGACACAACTTCTGGTAGAAGAAGATTATCAGCGGGCCCTAAAGGCAGAGGAGCCCAAACCGGAAGATTTGTTTACGCATGTATTTGCTCCAACCACCATTACAGAAGAAAAAGGAGAGCGTGCCCCAAAAGGCAAGCAGGCAACAGTGATGGTGGATTCTGCTTTGTTCGCGATCCGCGAGCTGATGGACAAGCACAAAGAATGTTTATTATATGGACAAGATGTGGGAAGACGGCTGGGAGGAGTTTTCCGGGAAGCCGCCACCCTCGCTCAGCAGTTTGGAGACGAACGGGTCTTTAATACACCTATTCAGGAAGCATTTATTATTGGCAGTACGGTCGGTATGAGTGCAGCCGGTTTAAAACCCATTGTGGAAGTACAATTTGCCGATTATATATGGCCAGGCCTGAACCAGTTGTTTACCGAAGTTGCCCGGTCTAATTATTTATCGAATGGCAAATGGCCGGTAAGCATGATTTTGCGGGTACCGATCGGAGCTTACGGCAGCGGAGGGCCCTACCATTCCTCCAGCGTGGAGAGCATTGTATGCAATATCAAAGGATTAAAAATCGCGTATCCATCAACAGGCGCTGATCTGAAAGGCTTGATGAAAGCCGCTTATTATGATCCTAATCCGGTTGTTATTTTTGAACACAAAGGATTGTATTGGAGTAAAATAAAGGGAACCGAAGATGCAAAAACGATTGAGCCCGACGAGAACTATATCCTTCCGTTTGGAAAAGCCCGAATAGTTTTAGAAAACAAAAAAAATCCAGGTTCTGCCCCGGCTGTTACCGTGATCACTTACGGGATGGGTGTATATTGGGCGAAGGCTGCGGCCAAAGAATTTGAAGGCAGAATGGAAATCATCGACTTGAGGACATTAAACCCGCTCGATGAGGATGCCGTATTCAACTCCGTGAGGAAAAACAACCGGTGCATTGTTCTTACAGAGGAAACCCTGAACAATAGTTTTGCCCAGGCATTGGCGGGCAAAATCGGACAGGAATGTTTTGAATTCCTGGACGCCCCGGTACGCTGCATGGGCGCTGAAAATTTGCCAGCCATTCCGCTCAATTCCATTTTGGAAGCTACCATGCTGCCCAATGCAGAGAAGCTTGGAAAAACGATCAGGGAAGTCCTAAACTATTAAATCGTTTAGATGTTGTTTAAAGGCTGTTAGAGGTAGGCCGAAGACTTCAATAATTCCATTACTGAAAGATTATAATTGTCCTTCACCTGAATAAAAGCAAGTTGAGGAATTGCCTGAGCACCCAATTTTCTTTTCTCCAAAGAAGCCGTAAGACCCAGGTAAACTTTTCCTTTTTTGATCTCAATAGCCCGCAATACCACCTGAAATAACATCTGTTTATATATTTTATAGGTACTCATGTATTCGTAATTCAGACCCAAAATGGTCGGACAGTAATTGGCATTTTTATAAATAAACCCTACCGCAATTGCCTTTTTATCTACTGGTTGAAATTCTGGCTTGAGTTTAAACTCAACCACCTCCCACTGCTTTGATTGTGCAATCGTGTAAAAAAGTTTTTTAGGTAATTTAAAATCATTAATGCAAAGATTATTTCTTTTTACATTTTCATACAACTGATACCAGTCATCGACATCTTCTTTTGTTGGATTTTCTACAAAAGTGGTCGTAATGCACTCTTCGTATTTAAGCACATCATTTGTCAGGTGCGACCGTTTTTTAGTCGGAAGAGATTGTATAAAAGAACTCCTGTCAGGATTATTCTGAACATCCAGAATATGATTATCCGGCATCTTGATCTTTACAAAACCCTGATCGGTTAAGAACTCCTTTAACTTCTCATCGCTTTCAGCAAAATCCCTTAAGTATAAAACTTTTGCATCCTGTTTATCCTGCTCTTTCCATACCTCTTCCAGTAGTATCCGCAAATATTCCTTCCAGTTCTTATTATCCTTATCCAAATACAAATGCTCTCCGTTGGTTAGGAGAGAACCCATCATAAATGTTTTGGATGTCAAATAATACTTATCCTTGATCCGATGGGTTTCAATCTCTTTGGAGACAGCCCCATCCGCGAGCATGTCATCCTTTGTAATCAGTGAAGTAAAAAAAGTCGCAAGCTGAATCTGTTTGTTCGCATCCCTGATAATATAATAATGGAAAGTCCAGTTATCCTCCGCAGCTTCATTGCCCGTAAAAACATCCTCCAGAAGTGCCAGCCCTTCCCAGTCAAAAGCCCCCCGCTCCGAAAACAAATGATCCCATTCCATTTTATCAATAGAACGAATGGAACTGGAATACTCGACAGAAGGATGAATCGTTTCTGTTGGTGCAATAAGTTCTTGTTCAGGTCCCGCTTCATACCTGATTTTTTGTTCTTTGATTCCGGGCATGGACCGGAATGCCCTGTAAATGTCCTGCATCGATTTCTGCTCCTGGCGAAGAACTTCCGGAAGAAATGTGCTGATGCGGTTAATCAATTTCTCGATGTCCTCTTTTGTTTGATTTAACGTAAGCGCAAACCGGATTCCGGTACAGGTTTCCGGAACCGCCGGGTAAATACCTAAATTCACATGGCAGCCTTCCTTCATTAATCTTTCGTTCATATGGTAAGCGACCTTTGGCGCTCCCAGCCCGATAAAAAATATCGGAGCGGCCGATTGTGAAATGACCGGCAAATTTAAATCAGAAATAAGCTTATTACAATAATCAATATTTTCTTTCAGCGCCAGCTGCCGCTGATAAATCTCGGCCGACAAATGAATTTTCGCAGAAGCAATGGATGCTCCCACAACAGCGGGCTGCTGCGGACCAGAATAGGTAAGAGGCCCGCCCCAGTTTTTAATGCGCAGGTATTGCTCATAATCGGAAAAAACAAATATTCCGCCGGCAGAAGCAAACGCTTTGGCCAAAGAACTGCAAACGATCATACGATGATGCAGTTTCACCTGGCTCAGTGTATAACCTGTTCCGTTCCTTCCGGCCCAACTCATACCATGCGCATCATCAACGTATAGGTACAAATTTTTGTATTTGTCAAGTAAAGCAGAAATCCGGTGCAAAGGAGCTAAATCCCCATACATGGAATAAACCCCATCAAAAAAATACCAGACTTTTGAATGCCTGGTTGTCAAGTCCTGGATTTTAACTTCCAGCTCATCCAGCCGGTTATGCCTTAAAAGGCTTATTGGAATTCCTCTCAACCTTAATTCCTTACCGGCATCCTGCATGGAAACATGCGCCTGGTGATCGAAAATAACTGCATCCGAATCGTCTATAAGAATAGGTATAACCGACCGGTGCCCAAGTGTGGAAGAAGTGGAGAGAATGACATGTGCCCCGAACATCTTA
>Ga0206820_1083_pt1 | contig 17529 bp, 20 predicted proteins | sample Alteio_BWOrgCont_84_FD_152857 | JGI IMG/M metagenome (GOLD analysis project Ga0206820, IMG submission 152857) | Enriched cells from forest soil in Barre Woods Harvard Forest LTER site, Petersham, Massachusetts, United States -... | ecosystem: Environmental > Terrestrial > Soil > Temperate forest >...
AGGAGGAAAGGATGGTGGGAAAGATGGCGGGGGCGACAATAAGCAAAATAGAGGCGGAGTCAATACCGGTTCGGCACCCCCTAAAGGAGGCGGCAAGCTAAGTAATCTAGGCGGCGGAGGCTCTAAAGAAGGCCCTAAAGGTAGGGCATAGCCAGGGGATTTTAAAGTTCGAGATTTTCACCAATAAGTTGTGGTCCTGGCCCCTCTCCCTATGGGAGAGGGTAGGGTGAGGGTGGTGCAGTGATGAGGAATATTGCAGGTTTTCTCCTAGCCGAGAGACCCTCATCCCAACCTTCTCCCAGGGGGAGAAGGAGCTTCTCATCGACCTTAAATTTCCCTGGGCATAGCACTTTTAGGAGATCGTTGTGCTTCACTCGCGAGGACGAGGGATTACATTAATCCAGTGAAAAGAAGTCGGGTAGGCATTCTAGCAACGTGATCAGTTCTGCCGCGTTACTTCCCAAAGGGCGTAACGCTTCTAATGCTTGCGTGATGGCATTTTCTGCATGACCACGTGCTTGTTCTGGCCCAAGAACCCGTACGATGTTGCTGAGCTCTGGCTGCGCATGTTTGGGATGGTGGTAATCTTCGATATCGTCATAAATTTGAAAGGCAATGCCGAGTTGCTCACCATAGCAACGCATGCGATGTTGTAGGGTTGGATCTGCACCACTTAAAATGGCTCCTGCCTCGCAGGACACGGCGAATAATGCACCGGTTTTGAGGCGGTGGAGAGTGCTAATATCTTCGAACGTTTCTATCGAGTGTTGTATATCTATATTTTGTCCGCCTACCATGCCTTCTGGGCCTATGGCTTTGGTGAGGGCTTCTATCAATAGGCAGCGTATGGTGGCATCAGGGTGTGTGGAGGGGTGTGCGAGCAGCTGAAAGGCAAAGGTAAGTAATCCATCGCCCACCAGAATGGCGGTGGCTTCCCCAAATGCGATATGGCAACTAGGCTTGCCGCGGCGCCAATCATCATTATCCATGGCAGGTAAATCATCATGGACTAACGAATAGCAATGGATCATTTCGATCGCAGCTGTCACTCGCAGTGCATAATGGCGTGGTACGTTCAGCATCGTTGCAGTGGCCAAGGTAAGAAAACCGCGCAGCGCTTTGCCTTCTGCGAGGGCAGAATAGCGCATGGCTGCGTATAAGCTATTATGCGTTGTTTCTGCGGGTAATAGCTGCTCTAAGATCGTGCGGATCTCTGCAGCAGCGGTGGTCAGCTGAGGCGAAAGCAGTATGGTGGTCATGACGATAATTTGCTGAGCAACGTACTTTTTTCAAGCAGGCCGGAGTAAAGCTGGTCGTTGATGATGAAGGTAGGGACTCCACTGAAATGCAATTGGGTGCCTAGTTGAATACTGTTTTCTAGAATGGTTTTGTATTTTTTCTTTTCGGCCTCTTTTTCCCAATCTTTAATTTTTAAGGCTTCGAGTGCGTTGGCGATATCGTCTTTATTACGCAGCGCTGGCGCCTGTGGATTTAAGAAACGTGTATGTACTTCAAGAAACCGTTCTTGCCCATACAGATGGTAGACCGCAAGGGCTACTTGACTTAAATACATGGAAAAATCACTCAACACAGGGTAAGGATGCAGAATAATGGTAATGTCCGGGTGCTCTTGATGGATATCCATTAAAATCATGTTGGCTTTTTTGCAATAGCCGCACTGGTAGTCGAAAAACTCTACGATTACTTTTTTATTGCTGCTATTTCCCAGGATGGGTATGTTTTTGTCGTTATACAAGGCTGCATGGGATTCACGTAGGAGTGTATTGGGGACAACAGGAGCGGCGCCACTGCTATAATAGTTTTCTAAGCTTTCTGCAATCAATTGGGGGTTTTGGCGTATAAAACGCGCAAAGCCTTCTGTGCTGTTAACGGGTCTTGGGAAGAGATATTGTGCGCTCCCCAAAATGACAACAGCCAATAAAAGAAACGCAAGTAAGAGATTCAGCGGGTTAATATTTGACATGATCGTGAGGGGCCTTTTTAGGTATTCTTACCGTTTATAGCGGAATTAGGCTTAAATACAAGCGACAAGACAAGAAAACAGCAAATAGCTATTGCAATTTGGCGTATAAATGTTTAGTTTATGCCATCCCGAATGTGAATACGATGCGGATGTGGCGAAATTGGTAGACGCGCCAGACTTAGGATCTGGTAACGCAAGTTGTGGGGGTTCAAGTCCCTCCATCCGCACCACGAACCAGCAGTTGGGCTTTTATCCATCATTAGGTGACCAACATGAATAAAAAGAAAACAGCTTCTAGCGCAGCAGACTTACATCGCGAATTGACTCTTTCTATTGCCGCGAACGATATCGAAACAGCACTCGCAGAACGCTATGCGGGCCTTGCTAAGACCGTAAAAATGGATGGTTTTAGGCCAGGCAAAGTGCCGATGAAAATATTGAAACAGCGCTATGGAGCAAGCGTGCAGGCAGAAGTGTTGGATCAGCTGGTGCAGCATAAAGTGCACCATTACCTCCACGAAGAAAATATCCGTCCTGCATTTCCTCCTGCGGTGAAGCAAGGTGCGTATGTCGAAGGCAAGCCATTAGACGTATCCCTGGTGCTAGAATTATTTCCTGAATTTGATCTGGCCGACCATGCGAGCATTACCGTAGAAAAGTTGCAGGTAAAAGTCAGTGATGCAGATGTAGATAGCTTTTTGGGTGATTTGGCCAAACAGCGTCCTGAATACACCCCCAAACCCGATGCCAAGAAAGTGGAGCAGGGGGATGCAGTGGTCATCGATTATGAAGGTTTATTGGATGGTGTGGCGTTTGCAGGTGGAACAGCCAAAGACGCACGGTTGGTAATTGGTTCTGGCCAGTTTATCCTGGGCTTTGAAGAGCAATTGGTGGGCAAAAAAATAGGCACAGATTTTTCTATTCAGGTGCGTTTCCCAGAGCAATATCATGCTCCCGAGCTTGCAGGTAAGGAAACCGAATTCCGCATCCATCTGCATAGGATTGAAACACCCACCTATCCCGAGATTGGGGATGCATTTGCGCAAAGTATCGGGCAGAAAGATATCGCATCGTTACGTGAGTTGGTACAAAAAATGCTCGCGGATAAATATCAAGGCTCCATTCATGTGTATATGAAAAAACAGCTATTTGATGCTTTAGATACACAGCTGGCATTCTCTGTGCCACAAATCATGGTAGAGCGTCAGTTTAATGAAATCTGGAGCAATGCCATGCGGCAAAAAGAGCAAAACCCAGAATTCATGGATAAGCCAGAAGAAGCGCTGAAAAAAGAATATCAAGAAATGGCAGAGCGGCGCGTCAAATTGGGCTTATATTTAATCGAAGTGGGTAGAGTAGAAAAAGTACAAGTGACTGAGAAAGACTTGCAGGCGGCACTCTATGCACAAATGCGTCGTTTCCCAGGACAAGAGCAAGAAGTGTTACGGCATTTCCAAAGCAACCCTCAGGCAATGGAAGAGCTAAAAGGGCCGGTATTTGAAGATAAGATTGTCGACTACCTGCTTTCTAAAGTGACGAGCAAAGAAAAAACACTGGCTTTAGATAAAGTAGAGGCCTATTTGCAGAAGCACCAGGTGGAAGAAGCCGCGTAGATGCTCTGTGGTGTCATGTTGAATTCATTTCAGCATCAATGCTCCTTCTCCCTTTGGGAGAAGGTTGGGATGAGGGCGGTCCAGAGCGCGTAATTTATAAGGCGTTCAAGCCGATAGAGCCCTCACCCTACCCTCTCTCAAGGAGAGAGGGATTGATCGTAGGGCAGGAGATCCCAGATTAAGTCCGGGATTGTAAAGGTTAGGTAATTTGTTGACAAGAATGATTGAGTCCATTGGCCCTATGGATAGCTCTATCGCATGGAATATATAAATAGAGTACCTCAAGATAATGATAACCCAGTTTATGAGCTATATAACGCGCTGCATGAAGATCGTATTCGTGCACTGCTTCTAACCAGGACGAACAATTTTCTAGCGTCGTAGTGCAATTATTAATATTAGGGAGCGTTATCCTGACACTCCCTAAACCTGCAGCATTTAAAGGCTTATTGTTCTTCTGCATGTTCAGCCAAATAAGCTTTAGCAAAAGCGGTAAAATCCTCTCTCAATGCTCGCATGCCTGGGCTATCAGAGTAAGGGTAAGGGCCAGGCTGTTCGGCTTCCGCCAATAGCTTTTCATCTAAATAGCTGCCTCCTGCTTCTATTGGCTCGAAACTTTCCCATTCTAATAATTTTTTACGCATTTCATTGCCTAAATTAAGTTTTTTTATTGCTCTTTCAAACTCTTCTTCTGTATATGTAGGTTTTTCCATTTTATTTTCCTTCTTTCTATTGTTTGTGCATTATGGTGATTCAATGGTAACGACTCACCACCCGCTTTGTCATCCCGAATTTATTTCGGGATCTCCTGCGGCACGAGATCCTGAAACAAGTTCAGGATGACAAGGAGCCTGGACTTAGGAAGCGTGTGGTGAGTAGTTACATATATTCAAACGCGAGTTTTGGATTAGCGAAGCAATAAGTACTTGAAAAAGTGAGGGAAACTGGTATCTCCAGGGTGAATTTTGCGGATTTACCAAAAAGGAGATACCATGGAGATAGAATTTACCGAAATTTTTTGTTTTGTCGATGATTTTTTGCAAGAGCTAGAAATTTCTGAGGAACGACAGCTCACTCGTCCTGGTTGCAAGGGGAAAGCGGCTCGGATGGTTTCGATGACCACCAGCGAAATCCTCACCATCCTTTTGACCTATCCTGCAACCCATTTTGCCTGCTTCAAATATTATTACCACCATATGATTCGTTATCATCATGCTGATTTTCCTAATCTTTTAAGCTATTCGCGCTTTATCCAATTAATGCCACGTTATCTCGTGCTTTTAGCTGCATTCCTACAAGCAACTGCTGGGAAAGTGACGGGTATCTCGTTCATCGATAGCACAAAGCTTGCTGTATGTCATGGGCTACGTGCCAAAAGACATAAGGTATTTCAAGGACTTGCAGCGCATGGCAAGACCTGTACTGGCTAGTTTTTTGGTCTCAAACTCCATACGATCTTCAATGATCAAGGAGAAATCCTGCGTATTTGCTTTACGCCAGGCAATGTCGATGACCGCAAACCCGTATTAAAACTGGCTAAAAATCTATGGGGAAAACTGATAGGGGATATGGGCTATATTGCCAAATGGCTTTCTAAAAACCTGAAAGATCAAGGTGTTACACTCATTACACGCCTGCGTAAAAATATGAAAAATATGCTGATGACCACTACTGACAAGTACCTACTTTTCCGACGCGCTATTATTGAAAGTATTTACAATATGCTCAAATCCTTTGGTCGACTCGAACATACAAGGCACCGCTCACCCACTCATGCGTTCTGCCACATCCTCGCTACCCTATGCAATTATCAGTTGTGCGCCACCAAGCCAATTTTCCTTAAAAAAATGCTCGCTATTACCATCAAGTAATCCAAAACTCGCGTATTCAAGGTGGCGTGGTGCCTTGGATTGGGTTGCACCTTGCCCACAAGATAACTATTTGTTGTTGAAATATGCAGAAGAAGGAGCTCCTACTAGAGAATGTTGGCCTATGGGGATGTGAATACGGATGATTTATTCGAACGGATGATGGCTATTACGGAGACAAGCCTAGCTAACAATCCTCAGCAGCTGTTAGCATTTTTCAAACTCAATGAGTTGAGCCTAGCACCAACAATAGAGGCAAGTTGATAATGGGTGGGTTTTCACATGTGTATTCCCTCTAGGTTATCCTAAGAGCTTTGCATGCCGTGCACTTGTAAATACCACCCCACCCTATCACTTCCGCAGATGCAGCAATTGCGTACGCCGATCATGGATAAAAAGCCCGGCATACGAGCCCCAGGCGATGATGGTTTTGAGTGTTTGAGAGAGATCGGGGCATTGCGGTAGTTTGACCTGCAGCACCTCTTCCAGTGCTTCGAGCTGTATCTGCTTGTCATCTGCATCCTGTAACATGCGCCGTACGATCCCTGCAAGATGCACATGTTTGATGAGATGTTCTGCTAATACTTTTTTCTGGGATTTGAGGTTGCCCTCGCTAAAGATACGACCGGAAGGCGTAATGCTAACCAACGTGCCTTGTACAGTAATAAAATGAAGTAATTTCAATGCTTCTAAGAGCGGAGCGGTATCTGCATAGTTCAGATGGAGGTCTGAGGCAAGTGTTGCAATCTCCACGCTTCCATTATAGCTGCTGGAATTGAGTACATCCAAGAAGCCACTAAAGGCAAGAGGCGGCACAGCCGGAATCGATTCCATTTCCCCCTCTTTACTATGTAAATCCGACATTTTGCTTTTACCGGGTATGGCACCGGGATAGAGTTTTGCCGTCATCAGGTGATAGATTTCACGCAGGCAAGATTGGAATGCTTCACTTTGTTTATCACGTGGGTGGGGTAGATCAACAGTAATTTCTGCAATAATTTTTCCTGGATTAGAGGAGAGCAGCATGATTTGATCTGCTAGTAATAATGCTTCTTCGATATTATGTGTCACGAGCAGAATAGATTTGAGGGGAGTAATTTTTTCGATCCATAAATCGAGTAAATCTCCGCGCAAATTCTCCGAGGTCAGCACATCCAGCGCCGAGAAGGGCTCATCCATCAGTAGCACCTCCGGGTTCATCACCAAAGCGCGCGCAAAGCCTACACGCTGGCGCATACCACCCGATAGCTCTTTAGGATAGGCTGACTCATAGCCATCAAGACCAATGAGGTTGAGCGCGTGTGTTGTGCGTTGATGAATCTCTTTTTTGGGTAACCCCTGCGCCTCAATGCCTAAGGCCACATTTTCATATACCGTGAGCCAAGGTAACAGAGCAAATGTTTGGAATACCATCGAAATATTAGGGATTTCGTTGGCTTCATCGGGGCCATGATAGAATACCTGGCCTTTTTGGGGTTCAATTAACCCTGCAATGATGCGCAACAATGTCGATTTGCCAGACCCAGATTTTCCGAGTAAGGCGATAATTTTTCCCGCAGGGAGCTGCAACGAAATATCCTCCAAAATGGACTTGGTAGGACCCTCCGCCGTTTGCTGAAAGCCATGACTCACATGCTCTAATTTAATAATGGTCTTGTTGGTGTGTGACATGATCCCCTCTAATTCATTTTGAATCGTGATTCTGCAAGATGATATAGCGGACGCCACAAGAGGCGATTAAAGGTGACCACATAGAGCACCATCATGATGATACCTGCCGCTACGGAGACAAAATCTCCTTTATCGGATGCTTGTGTAATATAAGATCCCAGCCCTTCTGCCTCATAGTGCTTATGGCCCCAGCTGATGATTTCTGCCACAATCGTCGCATTCCAGGCGCCACCCCAAGAGGTGATGAGCCCGGTAATCACATAGGGGAAAATACCAGGTAACATGAACTTACCCCACCATAATTTGCCTTTTAATTGTAGATTGGCAGCGAGCTCTTTTAAGTCATGAGGAAATGCACTGGTACCCGCGATCACGTTAAATAGTAAATACCACTGGGTTCCAAAAATAATGAGTGGGCTGAGCCAAATATTGGGATTCAGATGATAATTGGCTAAGAGCAGCACAAAAATAGGATAGAGAAAATTGGAGGGGAAGGCAGCGAGTATTTGTACCAGAGGCTGTATACGTGCTGCTAAATTTGGCCGTAACCCAATATAGATACCGATAGGTATCCAAATAATAACGACGAGCACCATCATGCATAGAATACGCAAGAGCGTCAAGAAGCCTAAAAAGAAACATTCTTTCAGTTGGAAGAAAGTGATATGCTGACCAAGGCTCTTCCATAGATAGGCAAGGCCATAAATAGTGGAATAGGTCAATACTGCATAGTACAGCACATCATAGAGAAAGTGCCACACTCTGCGTGTATGCTTGTGTTCTAACAATGCGGGAGAAGCAGGGAGTCGGAAGTGATAGAGGCGCTGACATAAATAGCGTAAGGGATAGAGAGGAAGGCGAATAATGCGGACTCTTTGTAGGAGCTGGTAGCACCATCCCGACGTGACCTTGCACGAACTCACCGTTTCATAGCGATATTTTTGTGCCCATTCGGTGAGAGGTCTAAATAGTACTTGGTCGTAGAGTATAATCGTGGCAAGCATGGTGAGGATGGCATTGATCACCGCATGAAAATCCATGGCATTGATAGCCGAAGCGATATAGGATCCCATCCCAGGTAGATAAAATTGGGTATTGCCAATCGTCACGGCCTCAGAGGCCACAATAAAGAACCATGCTCCAGACATTGATACCATCGCATTCCATATCAATCCAGGTACTGCATAAGGAAGCTCGATGGTCCAAAAACGCTGCCAGGATGTCAGCCCAAAGACAGATGCGGCCTCCAACAAGTCTTTGGGAATGGAAATCAGTGATTGGTACAGGCTGAAGGTCATATTCCACGTTTGTGCCGTGAAAATAGCAAAAATCACGACCAGTTCGAGTCCGAGTAAATTTCCAGGAAAGAGGCTAGCAAACCCGGCAACGGTAAAGGATAAATAGCCAAGTACGGGCACGGATTGGAGAATATCGAGTAAAGGGATCAGAATAGGGGTGAGCCGTTTTACTTTTGCGGCAAGCGTGGCATAGAGAATGGTAAAAATAAGAGAACAAACAATCCCTATCATCATACGTGAGAAAGTGAGCAGGGCGTAAAATGGGAGATGTTTTGGATCGAGCGGCACTGGGTGCCGTACGCTATCAGGAATGATGCCGTGCATGTGATGCCCTGCTTCCATGCAAAGGGCAAAAAGACACGCTAATAACAATAGGGCATAGCCGTCCCATTTTGAGATTGTGCGTGGTAAGTGTGTGATCATGATCCCCCCGAATCGTCCCGCCTACTTGTCATCCCGAATTTATTTCAGGATCTCGTGCCGCAAGGGATCCCGGAATAAATTCGGGATGACAAAGTGTGCGTTTACCATCACTGATTGTATACTAAGCAACCAGATTAAGCAAATAGAGGGGGGATGCTTGATAGATGGGGTGATCAAAGGATTGCGCGGCAAGCAACGCAGCATGTGGTATCGTTGTATTTTCCTGTGGATAGTGCTGCTGTCCGGAATGTTGGTGCTGGAATGTGAACTCTGCATCCATGCCCTGACGGTGGAAGAGCTGACGCATATCTTCTTTAGAATCCATGAAAAGATTGAGTGTGCTGCTCTCGGCTGCAGCAATCACCACATGGGTTTTATTGCCATCGGCAGCAAACTCAAAGCGCATCTCTATTGTGCCTAGAGAGGCTGGGCTTAATTCCACGGTCATAACATTACTGCTGTCTTTCGATGCTTGGAGCGTGATATTGACTACATCTTGCGTGATATGATCATGGCGAATCACGGGAGTGTCTTGTAGCGCTATATTATCCATGGAGTGTGTCTTATGTGCTACAGCATGGGTATGTGAAGGATGATGTAGCTCTACGTTAAACAACCCATCCTGCTTCTCGTAAGAATCCGATGTGGTGCTTGTCCAGTCGATCGTTGGCTGTGCTGCTGGAGTGCCGGAATCTTGAAGTGCTTGACCAGAAGATTGCTCTATTGCTGTGTTCTCCATAGGGGAGACAGGAAGCGTATCGCTTGCAATAACGCCCGAGATGTGCTGCTTCTCTTTTGGTTCCAGTAAGTGAGAGCCCGGCTCGAGCTTTGCTTGGTACCAGGCCATTTCTTCTGCGGTGAGTGTTTGTTGACCGCGGTCTTGTGCGTCTAACGTGGGCAGTGGGTGATGGAACGTCTCTGCAGCAACCGTTTGTTGGTGCTGTGGCTTGGCTGTAAGTGGCTCTTGCTTGGTGATCGGATAGGTTGGTGCCGTGACGCGTTGTAATTCGGCTGATTGTGGTATATCTATAGCATGTATGGCTGTATCGGGCTCTGATGCAGATTCAGCCGGGATGTCTTGCAGGGACGTTGTATCTTCCTGCATTCCTTGCAGCACCAAAAGTACCTCGGCTTCTAGATGGTTCCGCTTTCCTTCCATGACAGATATTTTGGGTGCTTCTGGTAACACGATATTCAGTGCTGCAGGAGTATTTGTCGGAGTGATGAGTGGTGGAATGGCTTCTAGTAATGTATCGCTTGAATTTTCTAGAGTAGGTGTTTCGTCAGAGGATGCGAATAGGTCTGGCTCTTCTGCAATCTCATTGCCAAATAAAGCGGCTAATAGGCCGAAGGGGCTGAGCTCGCCCTCTACTAATAAATTATCCCCAAATAGAGCACCTTCCCCAACAGCTGCACTGGCCTCTGCAGATGCTCTATTTGTTTGCCCAGGGTTTATCGCTGTAAAAGCTACAACCATCGAAGCTCCCCCCAAAAACCATATGGTAATCCCCACTAGATACTAATGCAAAAAGCGTGCCATTCTGGTTGCCAGGTAATTTAGGCTGACATGGTTTGTCTTTTTTGCTATCAATATGCTTGAGTAACGCGATTATAGGACTCATATGCAAGATGCGATTCAATTTTACAGCCCACAAACGAGCAAGAAAGAGATACATGTACGTGTACAGCAGGAAAATGTATGGCTTTCCTTACAGCAGATGGCAGAGCTGTTTGAACGGGATAAATCGGTGATTTCTAGGCATTTAAAGCGGATTTTTGCAGAAGAATTAGAGCGCGATTCAGTTGTTGCATTTTTTGCAACAACTGCTCGCGATGAGAAGACTTATCAGGTAGAATATTACAACCTAGACGCGATATTATCGGTGGGTTATCGCGTAAATTCCAGGCGTGGGATTGAGTTTCGGCGTTGGGCTTCAAAAGTACTCCAGGATCATCTTTTAAAAGGTTATTCGTTGCATGAAGAGCGTTTAGCCCAAAGAGGCTTGAAAGAGCTAGAATCTGCGCTTTCCCTCTTGAGTCAGACACTCAAAACCCATGCATTAATGAGCGATATTGGCACTGCGGCACTCTCGATTATTCAGCATTACGCTAAAACCTGGCATACACTGCTTGCTTATGACGAAAATCGGCTGTCAGCGCCAGAGAAATTGGCTGCATCAGACATTTTTTTAAGTGAAGAAGAGGCGAAAGCAGCGATTGTACAGCTTAAGCATACATTAATAGAAGTCGGTGAAGCGTCAGCTCTATTTGGTCAAGAACGAGAGCATCATTTTGCTGCGATTCTTGGGAGTTTGGCTCAAACTTTTGGAGGGACTTATCTTTATCCAACCGCTCAGGAACGGGCTGCCCACCTACTATATTTTGCAATTAAAGACCATCCCTTTACAGATGGTAATAAGCGTATTGGAAGCTTTCTGTTTTTACTGTATCTGCAAAAATTGGGATTACCTTATGGTAATATCACAGATGCTGCCTTAGTGGCTTTATCATTACTCATTGCAGAGAGCCCACCTCAGAACAAAGATTTAATGATCCGCTTAATCGTACATCTTCTTGTAGGGTGAGGCTCATGCAACCAATCAAAACACTGCATCTACAAGAAGATTCTATCCCCATGATAGTGGAGGCCTTTCAACAAGCCAATTGGCCCAAGCCAGCATCATTATTTGAAACCTATCTAGAAGAGCAAAAAAAGGGTAGCCGTCTTGTATGGCTTGGGTTTTTTGAGGATCAATTTGCTGGCTACGTGACACTCAAGTGGCAATCCTCCTATCCGCCTTTTGCAGCAGATGGTATTCCAGAAATTATGGATCTCAATGTGCTACCTTCATTTCGAAAATGTGGCATTGGCTCATACTTGTTAGAATGTGCCGAGCAAGAAGCAGCACGCCAAAGTGATTATGTGGGTATTGGTGTGGGTCTGTATGGTGGAGCGGATGGCGGATATGGTGCTGCCCAGAGACTCTATGTAAAACGCGGCTATATTCCTGATGGTAAGGGCGTAACCTACCATTACCAACCTGCAGAGCCCGGCCATGTCTACCCGTTAGATGATGAGCTGGTGCTGTGGTTTACGAAGAAATTAACGCGTACTCTCAGCTATAGCTAACCCTTAAATTTGCTTGCAATATCGGCATATATGTACTAAAATAAGTACATATAAAAGGAAATTAGAAATGCAAGTAGTCAATTATTCAGAATTACGTAACAACATGAAAGCAGTCATGGACCTATGTTGTACAGAGCATGAGCTGATGATTATCACACGTCAGAAAGAACCGGCGGTTGTGATGATGTCTTTAGAGGATTATAATGCTCTTGAAGAGACACTGTATCTTATGCGTCATCCGGCCAATCATGCGATGTTGCTTGAGTCTATTGCGCAGGCAAAGAGAGGGCATGCAAAGCAACGTCAATTACTGGATGATGCGGACGTATAATGTTGCAATTTACTCCCAAAGCTTGGGAACAATATATTTCTTGGCAGCAATTGGATCGAAAAAAATTGCAAAAAATCAACCTATTGATCCGAGATATTTTGCGTTCTCCCTTTGAAGGTGCAGGAAAACCAGAGCCGCTGAAAGGAGATTTTCGTGGATTTTGGTCACGTCGCATTGATGAAGAGCATAGACTGGTCTATAGCTATGAAAGAGAAACGCTGACGATTATTGCTTGTAAGTACCATTACGAATAGGCAATTGCTTGACAAAGTGATGTAAATGTGTTACACTTATTTTGTTTATTAAGGAGCGTAGCGATGACTGCTAAAAACCCTCGTATTAACGTTACTTTTGATCCGTCCACCGTACAAGCCCTTTCAGATATAGCCCGCCATGAATCGGTTTCTGTGGCTGGTTTGGTGCGAAAATTAGCCCTAGAAGCACTCGATATGCATGAAGATGTTGCATTATCTAAGCTAGCAGAAACGCTGGATCAAGAGGGGGCAAAAACCTATAGCCATGATGAAGCGTGGAAGTAATGCCCTATACGATTCAGTATCTGGAGGAAGTAGTACGTTACCACATTCCTGCGCTGGATAGTTCTGCAAAACGTCTCATTCAAAAAACGATAGAAGAGCGTCTCATGCATGACCCTATTCGTTTTGGTAAGCCACTACAATATAGTTTGAAAGGACATCGTCGGCTTCGGGTAGGTGATTACCGTATCGTATATCGGATTCAGGGGAAGGTTGTGCTAATTATTGCAATCAAGCATCGCAGGGAAGTATATGATGCCTGATGGAAATTACCCCACCACCACCGCGCAACTCCACCAATCCGGATGTTCCTGCTGAAGTTGAGTGGCAGCATGGTCCGCCGCTTCAATGTTCTCGAATAAACCATAGCAGGTAGGGCCGCTGCCGGAGAGTCTTGAGAGTAGGCAGCCTTCACTCGTGGCTAAGGCATCTAAAACTTCATGAATCATCGGTTCTTTCGAGTGGGCGGCTGCAGCCATATCGTTCTGTGTGCTGGAAAGGAGCTGTACCAATCCATCCATATCTTCAAATGCGGTAGGAAAATGCTCCAATGAAGCAGTATAAGGGGGGCGTATTTGCTGATAAGACCAAATCGTCGAAATCGCACAGGGAGGCGTCACCAGGACTAACGGCACTTTGGGGAAAGTAATCGGGGTGAGTTTCTCGCCTAAGCCTTCTACATAGCAGGCCTTTCCGTAGAGGCAGGAAGGAATATCGGCGCCCAGGGAAGTAGCTAGCGCATACAGCTCTGGTTCTGGGATATCTAGCTCCCAAAGTGCCATCAGGCTGCGTATGGTGGTGGCCGCATCACTTGAGCCACCTCCTAAGCCTGCGGCAATTGGAATATTTTTCTCTAATGTAATCTTCGCACCTTTCGTTGTACCGCTGATTTTTTGTAGGGCGAGCGCTGCTTTATAGACCAAATTATGCTCGGGCGCTGCGTCTGTCAGAGCGTCGTGAAAGGGGCCAGTGACCTCTAATGTTAGGTGAGAGGCAGGCTGAAATTGCAAGCGATCCCCTTGGTTTGCAAATACGAACAGGCTTTCTAATGCATGATAGCCATTGGGCAATTTGCCGATGATATGGAGGAACAAGTTAATCTTTGCAGGAGCAAGATAGGTAGTAGAGTGTGTCATAGGATTTTATATATCATGCCGGATTTGATCCCATTCCTGTAAAGCTCCTTCTCCCTCTGGGAGAAGGGTGGGATGAGGGTGGTGCGTAACGCGTAATTTATAAGGTTTTCAAGCCGATAGGCCCTCACCCTACCCTCTCCAGAGGGAGAGGGTTTTTAATGATGATTATTATACCGTTGCAATATCGGGTGCATCGGCGGCTTTCATGCCTACAACATGATAGCCAGAATCCACGTGTAAGATTTCTCCTGTGGTACCTTGCCCTAAATCACTCAGCAAATAGACCGCAGCGCCCCCCACATCTTGGATGGTGGTGTTACGGCGTAATGGGGCATTATATTCATTCCATTTGAGGATATAACGGAAATCTCCAATTCCAGATGCTGCAAGCGTGCGGATGGGGCCCGCAGAAATACCATTGACGCGAATACCATCTTTGCCTAGATCGGCCGCTAGATAGCGTACACTGGCTTCTAAAGCTGCTTTTGCAACGCCCATAACGTTATAATGTGGCATTACTTTTTCGGCTCCATAATAGGTGAGGGTGAGCATGCTGCCCCCATCCGACATGAGTGGTGCAAAGGCGCGCGCCATCGCGGTGAAAGAATAACAGGAAATATCCATGGTATGCAGGAAGTTGGCGTGGCTGGTATCCACATAGCGGCCTTTCAGCTCATTTTTATCGGAAAAGCCAATCGCATGGACAAAAAAATCAATAGTTCCCCACACTTTTTTTAAGTGCTCTGCAATGGCCAAGATATCAGCTTCTTGAGAAACATCGCAGGGCAGAATGATGTTGGAGTTGATCGATGCAGCCAATGGACGTACGCGCTTTTCTAACACTTCCCCTTGGTAGGTAAAGGCAAGCTCTGCGCCTTGTGCCGCCACGGCCTGTGCAATACCCCAGGCTAAGGATTTTTCATTGGCAACCCCAGCAATTAAGCCGCGCTTAGGTTTGCCATTGGGGCTTATAAATACTGTGCCTTGCATGGGTTCCATGCTATCTTTTTCTGGCTCCATAACAATACCTCTCTCTTTTGAATTAGAAATGCTCAGGTGCTGGAACGAGTTCTTTAAATCCAACAGGATCTGCAGCAATTTCTATGATAGCCAATCCGCGCTCTGTATAACCTTGTTTGGTAAAGCGGAAAATGCCATCAATACCTGAAAAACCTTGTTGTTGCAAGAGGATTTCAGAAATGGGGAGAGAAGATCCTTGCGGTGCATCCATTTGTTGTGCCACAACCTGTGCAAGGCCAATCGCGTCAAATGCAAGGCTCGCAATCCATGAAGGTTGGTAATGATAGCGTTCTGTAAACATGCGAATAAAGGTTTGGTGTTTGGATAAGGAGGCACTCGCAAACCAGGCGCCTTGTGTGCCTGGAATAGAGAGCGTAGCAGGATCATCCCACTGGCCGGATCCGAGCAACCGAATGCTATCACGCGGAAGGCTAGCGACATTCAGGTGCACCATTAGGTTTGCGAGCACATGCCCGCCTTCTACGATAATCACGCCACGTGGCATGGCTTCCATTGCATCATGCGCACTGTAGCTGGCAAGGCTATCATGGATATTTTTTGCGGCAATTTCTTGTGTGTCTGGCTGGTCGGTATAATATTCTATTTTGATGAGTACTCCGCCCAATGCTTGGATTTCTCTACGTATCGTGGGTTCTAATGATTTTCCAAAATCCCCCGCTGGTAACAGCAAAAAGAATTCACTAATCCCACGATTCCCTGCAAAATGGAGGACTTGTTCTACTTGCTCGCTTGGTTGGAAGCCAAAGCTGAGGGTTCCACGCCCGGCAATGGCGCGGTTATTGGAGAAAGAAATCAGAGGGATGCGCGCTGCCAATGCAAGCGGTTTCACTTCTTCGGTAGTGTGGGCAAAAAGAGGCCCGAAGATTAAGGAAGGCTTGCCTGCGATCGCTTCTTCCATGGCGTGTTTGGCTTGTTCCGGTGTGTTTCCGGTATCATAAATACTCAGCTCTACATGATCGGTGACCGATAGGGCCAAGGATGCAGCGTCTTTTAATGCCCGTCCTACTTCTTGATGGGGGCCGCTTAAGGGGAGGAGGAGGGCAGTCTTTGCGTAGCGATCGGAAGTGCTAGTATCAGGCAGCGGTGCTATTTCCGTTTTCGATGTTGGAGTGGCATGCTTGGGCTGCTCCGAAACGGTAGTACAGCCTATTAAGCTAATGGCAAGGAAAAAAATAGAGAGCAATTGAGACATGGGATCCTTCATTATTTGGGGCACCGAGACGCTTGCATCGGGGCACCTTCTGGGCCTTTGCGATGACGGCTCATATGCTATCATAGCCTCGCGCGATAAAATCATTTGCGTACGAGGCGTACCTCAGTATAAATAAAGCAACCACTACGTCAAGTAACTGCTATGCATGCTCATGATTTTCTTACACCCCTGCTTCCAGGGCTATACTTGGTCGCCACACCTATCGGAAATTTAGGGGATATGACCCTGCGTGCCCTCGAGACGTTACGTCAGGCAGCGGCGATTTATGCAGAAGATACACGTGTCACGCGCAAATTGCTGCAGCATTATGGTATCACGACACCGCTGTATGTGTATCATGATCAAAGCCCTATGCGCGTTTATCAGCAGATTACAGAACGTATCCGCCAAGGAGAAGCGGTGGCGCTAGTATCCGATGCAGGGACGCCGCTGATTTCCGATCCGGGCTATCGTCTGGTAGCCACGTTGCATCAAGAAAATCTTCCGGTATATAGTGTTCCGGGGGCCTGTGCGGTGATCGCGGCATTGACCATCTCGGGGCTGCCGAGTCATGGTTTTACTTTTTTAGGTTTCACGCCCAGCACCACACAAATGCGTCGGCGCTTTTTAGCAGAATATTGTCGTCAATCTCTTAGCTTGATTCTCTACGAAGCTCCACAACGCCTCTGTGGATTACTGGAAGATCTTGCGCTGTTATTTCCGCATCATGACCTACAAAATTCACTGCTAGCACATCTGCTTGCTGCACATAATTCCACTGATACAAACGCACAGGGCTTAAGGGGTTATCCGCCTGCATTAATTCTGAAAACTGCCCATAGACAGGGCGTGTCGAACTATTCCGTATATACAGATCTTGGGTATTCAATGCATTATAGCGATAACTCTCCCGCTTTTCCACATAGGCTTTGAGCAAATAGCGCGCCATCAAGCGAAAGGCAGATTCTGCATCTTTCCCTTTCAATCTATGAATCACGGGCACTTTCCCTATCGTATTTTTGCTAAAAATAATCAGTCCATCGGAATGCTGGAGGGGAAACATACCATTCACACATACCACGACCACAAGCGTAGCAAAAGCCAGCAAAATACAAAGCCACATCACATAAAAACGCTGTGTATGCGGGTGTAGATATTTTCTCCGATACCAAATCAACGCATCGCGAAAATATTGCCCGGACTGCACGCTCTGTGCAATTGATTGACTAACAGCATCCATTACGACACACCTCCCTCATCCAGCATACCAGATGCTTTAGAGGAGCGCAAAGCATCTTTATGAAGG
>Ga0206820_1086_pt1 | contig 17041 bp, 13 predicted proteins | sample Alteio_BWOrgCont_84_FD_152857 | JGI IMG/M metagenome (GOLD analysis project Ga0206820, IMG submission 152857) | Enriched cells from forest soil in Barre Woods Harvard Forest LTER site, Petersham, Massachusetts, United States -... | ecosystem: Environmental > Terrestrial > Soil > Temperate forest >...
AAATGCTGTCCATGTGAGGCTTGATGTCATAGCAGAATCTCTTTTCAAAAACCTTGTCAAAACCTGTTGTCCATATTTTTTCGGAAGGTACTTCCCAGGAATCACAAAATAATCCGGATCTGGATCCTTTTAAAGCAGGTACTAATGCTTCTCCCATTCGTTTTGAATAATGTTCCAATGCCTTTTTGTCAAGGTGATTGATTATAAATCCTTGTTTTGAAGGATAGTTCCAGGAAATACTGTAAGGCCTTTTGTATTTTAAAGAACTGTCCTTGTATTGCTGGGTGGCATCTTCCAGGCTGACTTCCGTATCACCAAAGGGCCAACCACTTCCGAAGGTGAAATCGCATCCCAGACCAATGCTGTCCGCATAGTTTTTTGCATAAGCAACTACTTCTGTCCATTCCGGGCTTAACCATTTCAAACGAGGTGTGATGTGAATGGTGTCCTTTTGTATCCGGTTCAAAGGATAAATCCATGCGATTTCAACTCCACCGAAATTGTTTCTTTTGAGCCAGTCCAATTGAAATTTTACATCCTCTTTTTTTATAATGGAAGCAAACCACCACCAGCGTGTATAGGGTTTGGAGGATTTGTAAAAATGATGTTCAGCGCTGTTGTCCGTTTTTTCGCTTTGAATGATTTTCATCGTTATGAAAAACAGTATTGGGAGTAGAACAAGCGTTATCAGTGTGTTTTTTGTCATATGCAAAAATATATTTATAGGGTATACCTGGCTGAAGCTGTAATTGTCTGATTGCTGAATTCGCCTTTCAGAAATTTATAATAGCCTGTAATGGCAATCATCGCGGCATTGTCGGTACAGTATTCCAATTTTGGTATATAGGTATTCCAGCCATTTTTCTTTGCTTCGGATACGAGGACTTGTCTTAAAACGCTGTTAGCGGAAACTCCTCCGGCCAACGCTATTTCTTTAATTCCTGTTTGGGCGGAGGCCTGTTTCAATTTTGAAATCAAAATGTCGACGATGGTTTTTTGAATAGACGCTGCCAGGTCGGCTTTGTTCTTTTCAATGAAATGGGGATCCTGTTTCTGCTGATCATTGGTAAAATACAGGAAGGAGGTTTTTAGACCGCTAAAACTGAAATTCAAGTCTGGTACATGAGGATGGGGGAAAGGAAAGGCATGGGGATTTCCTTCCTGTGCCAGGCGGTCAATCAAGGGTCCTCCCGGATAGGGGAGCCCTATTATTTTTGCAGCCTTGTCGAATGCTTCGCCTGCTGCGTCATCCAGGGTTTCTCCGATGATCTCCATTTTCAGATAATCTTTGACGAGCAGTATCTGGGTATGTCCTCCTGAAACGGTGAGGCAAAGAAAGGGAAAGTGAGGACGTTTTGCTCCGGTTTCATCCCCGATAAAATGAGCCAGTACATGGGCGTGCATATGGTTGACTTCTATTAAAGGGATGTTTAATGATAAGGCAAGTGCCTTTGAGAAGGAAGTACCCACTAAGAGGGATCCGATCAGCCCCGGTCCCCGGGTAAAAGCAATCAGGCTTAATTGTTCTCTTGATATCCCGGCTTTTTTAATTGCCGCATCCACCACCGGTATGATATTTTGCTGGTGTGCTCTGGAGGCCAGCTCGGGTACTACGCCTCCATACTCTTTATGTATGAGCTGTCCTGCAACAATATTACTGAGAATCTGGTCGTTTTGAAAAACAGAAGCGGCGGTATCGTCACAGGAGGATTCAATACCCAAAATGTATAGTTTATCTTCCGAAACGTCCAAGCGTTTGATTAAATTTGTTGTTAAAGGTAAAGATATCAAAAAGCGCATTAAAATTGTATCGTTTGTGTTGTTGGCAATCGTTTTGTTGTTGACCGGAAGTGCCTTGCTTTTGCGATCCGCTTCTGTTCAGACAATCCTGACACAGGAAATTGCTTCTTACTATTCCAATAAGCTTCATACCCGGGTAACGATAGGGGAAGTGGATGTTGAGTTTATCAAGAAACTGGTTCTCCGTAATGTATATATCCAGGATCTCCACAAAGACACCTTGCTTTATCTGGATGAACTGAAAATGGATGTTACACGGTTAAGTTTCAAAAGGCATGAATTGTCGGTTTCTGAACTGGAACTGGTAAATCCTAAGGCCAAACTCATCAAATATTCCGGGGAAGGTAATTACAACTTCCAGTTCTTGGTGGATGCTTTTGCGGGCAATGAAATGGCTAAAAATGACAAGAGCCTTTGGAGCATAAGCTGTGATGCTGTTTCTCTGATAAATCTATTTTTTGTTTTCAGGGATCAGCATGATACGGTCCGGACAGCAGGTATCAACTATTCTGACCTGGAATGTAAGGCGGTGAATGGAAAACTCCGGAAAATTCACCTGGTTAAGGATACCATTTATGTTAACATTGAAAACTTATCCGCAAGGGAAAAGTGCGGTTTTGTTTTGTCCAGTTTGTCGGCGAAGGCAAGTGTTTCTCCTGCCGGGATGAAATTCGATCAACTGGAACTGCTGACACCTGGAAGCCATATTCATACGGATTTCCGAATGAAATACCAGCATTATTCCGACTTCAGCGATTTTATAACAAAGGTGGAAATGAGTGGGCGGTTTGATACCAGTCGGGTGGAGATGGCGGATATCGCTTATTTTGCTCCTGCATTGAATGGAATGCACCGGAATATTTTATTTTCGGGAGACCTGGGTGGGAAAATAAATGAGCTGAATGGCAGAAACATGAAAATCCAATTGGATAAGGGTACATTTTATAAGGGGGATATTCAATTACGAGGCTTGCCGGATGTGGATAAAATGAGAATGAATTTAAGGGTTGAAGAATTAGTGACTAACCGGGAAGATCTTCAGCGTTTTCCCCTTCCTCCTTTTAGTTCGGGCAAAACTTTGGAAATACCGGTTAATATGGCCTCCCTGGGAGCTATTTCTTTTTCGGGGCGACTTTCAGGTTTGCTGGCTGATTTTGTTGCGAAAGGAACCTTTTCATCTGCACTGGGAAGTGTTTCTTCGGACATTTCCCTGCGGGAAAATTATACCAATCAACGTTTATATTATTCCGGAAAAATTAATTCCCAGGGTTTTGATATCGGCCGTTTTTTAATGCTCCAACAAGTCGGAAGAATTGCTCTTGATGCAACGATTGATGGGAGCGGTGTAGAAAGTGATAAGGTGGATGCGAAACTTGCCGGAACGATCAGTAGTCTGGGTATATTGGGGTATGCCTATAAGAATGCTCAAATTTCCGCCCAGGTGAAAAAAAGTGTTTTTGACGGAACACTCATTCTGAATGATGCTAATCTTAAACTGAAGTTCGATGGGAGTGTGGACTTCCGTCAGAAAATTCCTCAGATGGATTTTAACGCAGCTATACAGCAAGCTAACCTGACTGCATTGGGTCTTGTTAAAACGAAAAAGCAGACTTCTTTTTCGGCCCAACTTGATTTTAAGGTGCAAGGCAATACCCTGGATAATCTGAGGGGTTTTATTGATATCAGCAATACTCAGGTAATTGTTGAACAAGTAACTTATTCTTTCAAATCTTTTAACCTTTCTGCGACGGAAGAGAATTCATTTAAACATTTGAAACTGGTTTCTGATTTTCTGGATTGCGAAGTATCTGGAAAGTATATTTTGAAGGAGCTGGGTATCTCCTTTGAAAATCTGTTAAGCACGGTTATGCCAGCCTATTTCAGCTCGCTTCAGCTGAAAGTTCCACAGGAACAGAAATTCGACCTAAAGGCCCGTTTCAACCATACGGGTGATTTTACCCATTTGTTTTTACCCTCTTTTGAAATCGGAGAAGGGACGGTGGTGAATGGAATGTATCATTCGAAAGAACGGCAATTGTCACTTAATGTAAGTTCTCCTGGTTTAAAGATGTATGGAAGCAAACTGGATCACCTTGAATTAAGCGCACAATTGAATAATAAAAAACTGGAATTAACTCTTCAGTCAAGCCTTGTAGGGATCAAGGATAGCATGCTATTCAAAAATTTCAACATGCGTATTTCGACGAAAAATGATTCTTCGGCTTTGTCAGTCAACTGGGCGAATCATTCGTATCCGGATAACAGCGGTACCGTCAAGGCAAAGGTTTTGTTTGGTGCCGGTCCCGATATCCGATTTAGTTTTTTACCCTCTGAGGTTGTTATTGCTGATTCTGTCTGGGTGGTCAATTCTGCTAATCTTGTGCACATTGATACTGCCCATGTTATTGTTCAAACGGTTGAATTCTCCAATAACCGTCAGCGCATTCTTATTAACGGAAGTGCTTCCAGGTCTTCGGGTGACAGCATGATCGTCCGTTTGTCGGAGTTCAACCTGGCTAATCTGAACAGGTGGACAAATGAAAATCTGAAATTAAAAGGATTTGTGAATGGGCAAACAACTATTGCAGGAATCTATTCTTCTCCGGTTATCATCAGTAATACTACAGTCAGTGGTTTGAAATTAAACAATGAACTGATCGGAGATGGATATGTGAAAAGTTCCTGGGAAATTGGGAAGGATGCTCTGGCCTTGAATGGTTCTTTTGGTCAGGGATTGGTTCCCAACATTGTTTTTTCGGGATTTTATTATCCGAATAAAGGTAATACAATTGACCTGAATGTTTCCCTAAACGCGATGCGCCTGGATATTATCAAACCTTTTGTGAAGGAATATTGCCGGGATTTTGAAGGTGAATTTTCGGGTGATTTCAGTGTGAAGGGGCCTGTTCGCAAGCCTGAATTGAATGGAAAGCTCAACGTTGATGCGAAAAAAATTACGGTTAATTACCTGGGGACTTCTTATAGTTTTAAACAGGATATACTGATTGCACCTGCTTCTTTTGGTTTTGATAATATGGTACTCTACGATCAGATCTATGAACAGAATCTGAAAAGCAACTCGATGACGGATAAGGATAAAAAATCCGGAGCCAATACGGCTTTCATAAAAAGTGGTAAAGTTTACCACGATAATTTCCGGAACTTCAGGCTTGATTTTGATATTGTTCCCCGGAAGTTAATGGTGCTGAATACCACTGAAAATGATAATAATTTGTATTATGGGCAGGCCTATGTTACCGGCCCATCCATTAAAATATATGGTCTTGTAGACAAGATGATTTTTATTGATGCCGATGTGAAAACAGAACGGGTGAATATTGCCAAGAAACCTGCTTTAACAAAATTGTTCATTCCTCTTTCGGGGCCTTCGGATGTTTCTGAAAGTAATTTTATTTCTTTTGTAACGCATGATACGCTTGTGAATAAAAAAAACAAATACAAAGTTGACCTAAGTGGTTTTACCCTGGATTTTGACCTGGATGTAACTACGGATGCGGAAGTTCATTTGATATTTGATCAAAAAGTAGGAGATATTATCAGTGTTTCGGGTACAGGGCCTCTTAAACTGGAGATCAATACACTTGGGAAATTTGATATGTTAGGGAACTATACGATCGACAACGGAGATTATTTATTTACCCTGCAGAATGTTATTAATAAACGGTTCAATATCGAAAAGGGCGGTACCATCCGTTGGAGTGGAAACCCCTATGAAGCGGATATTAATCTGAACGCAGTATACAAAGTTAAAACTACGCTGGGACCGTTGGCTCCTCCTGGAATTGATTCCTCTGCTGCCAAAAGACGCTACCCGGTTAATTGTAAATTGATATTGTCTAATAAGCTGATGGCACCTGACATTAATTTTGACATTGATTTGCCAACAGTGGACGAAAGTACCCGAAGTTATGTCCGGAGTGTGGTGAACAGTGATTTGGAAATGAACCGCCAGGCTTTTTCATTAATGGTACTGGGGAGTTTTGTTACTCCCCAGTCTTCCTCTGGAGCCGCTACGAATACTGATCTTGCTTCTTCCAGCCTGGCTGCTTCTACAGAGTTGTTGTCGAATCAATTGAGTAATATGCTTGGTAAAGTAAGTAAGGATTTTGATCTCGGAGTGAAAATTGCCGGGGATAAGGTAAGTAATGAAGAACTTCAGGTGGCCCTTTCCACGCAATTGCTGAATAACCGTTTGTCAATTGATGGAAATTTTGGAAAGTCAGGGGTAACTTCACAGAACTCAAATACCCTGGTGGGTGACGTAAATGCAGAATTAAAATTGACGGACGATGGTAAGTTGCGTTTTAAAGCGTTTAACCGGACCAACGATAATACGATTATTAATCTCAGTGCCCCCTATACACAGGGTATCGGGATCTTTTACCGGGAGGAGTTTAATACACTTATGGAGTTACGTAAACGTTATCTTTTGCACATGGAGAAGAAAAAACAGCGAATAGCCAATAGCCAATAGCGACGAGGAAATGTATCTTTTGTTACAGGTTTTAGGTATTTGGCTATTTCTTATATTTGTCGCATGAAAAAACTAGTTATAGTCTTGTTGGTACTCGGATCTGTCTGCTCTTTTGGACAGACAGGTGAAGATTCGAAGCCGGTGAACATGCGGAATGCGGAAGAAAAAATGAAATGGGGTAATTATGAGGGAGCGCTGGATGATTTTCTTGTTTTGCTCGAAAAGGATCCTAAGAATATAAAATGTAATTATAATATCGGAGTTTGTTATTTGAATTCGAATATTAACAAGAAAAAGGCTATTCCTTACCTGGAGATTGCTACCAGGAATAGTGATCAGGAGCCGGATGCGATGTATCTGCTAGGTAGAGCATATCATTTTGCATATCGTTTTGATGATGCGATTAAAGCCTATGTTCATTTTGAAGAAAGCACAAAAGGGAAGCAGGAAAATCATAAAGAAGTTGATCGGATGATACAGAATTGCATTAATGCGAAGGAAATTATGAAGTTCCCGTTGAATGTGACCTTCGAAAATCTTGGTAAAAGTGTTAACTCTCCCTTCGCCGATTATTTTCCTTTTATTACAAAAGATGAATCTTTCGTTGTGTTTAATTCAAAACGCCCGGGTACCGGTTCTGAAATAGGTCTGGATGGATCTTATCCTTCCACTATTTTTATTTCGCATGTGCAGAATGGGATATACACCAAGGCTCAGGTAATTGGTCCTCCTATTACCCAGGGAAATGGAAATGAAGAAGTGATTGGACTTTCCAGTACGGGTGATAAGATGCTTTTGTATTATTTTAAAGGAGGAGCCGGTGATATTTACATGTCGACTACTAATAATGAAAAGGCTTTTACAAAGGCTCAAATCCTGGGAGATAATGTAAATTCCAAGGGCCATGAGATTGCTGCCTCGGTGACGGCTGATGGCAGTTCTATGTATTTTGCAAGTGACCGGCCGGGAGGATCGGGAGGAGTGGATATTTATGTATCGCGCATTCTTCCGAATGGCTTATGGGGACCGGCTGAAAATTTAGGGACGGAGGTTAATTCGAATCTGGATGAGGATTTTCCGAATATTTCACCGGATGGAAAAATACTTTATTTCAGTTCGAAGGGTCATACCAGTATGGGGGGCTATGATATCTTTAAAGCAGAACTGGATGAAACGACTCATACATGGGGAGCTGTCAAGAATATTGGCTATCCGATTAATACTCCGGAGGATAATATGAATCTTCGTCTTTCAGAGAATGGGCGTTACGGTTATATATCAGCTTTGCGGGATGGAGGATTTGGGGATCTGGATATTTACCGGGTTACGTTTGCTGATGTAGAGCCCCAGTATTCTGTTATCACCGGCCTTATTAATTCATATGATTCCAAGAAAAAAGTAAGTTATCCGGATGTATTTATTACAGTGACAGATAATACTACCCAACAGATCTATGGTAATTATTTACCGAATCCTTCCTCCGGGCGGTATGTGATCATTTTACCTCCCGGCACTTATCGTATGGATCTGGAGGCTACTGGTTTCGAGACGTATACAGAAACGCTGAATGTGCTGGATAAAAGTTCGTTTGCTACTGAAATTGATAAAGATATTACACTAAAAGCCAAGTAGTTCTCTTGAAGTTAACTTTTCGCAAAGCCCAACCGGAAGATTTTCCTTTTATTTTCACTTTGGCAGATAAGATCTGGAGGGTCCATTATCCATCAATTATTTCCATGGCCCAGATCGATTATATGTTGGGAAGTATGTATTCTTCTGAAAGTATGCGGAAACAGATGCAGGAAGGACAGGAGTATAACCTTGCTTATGATGGATCGGAATTGCTGGGTTATATCTCGGTAAGTTCGAAGGATAGGAAAAACTACTTTCTTCACAAGCTGTATGTCGATGCAGGAAAGCATCGACGTGGGCTGGGAAAGGAATTGTTTCGGTATGTGTTTTCGAAATTGCAGGGGGTCGAAAGGATTGAACTGACAGTTAACCGTAAAAATATCAAGGCTATTAATTTTTATTTTAAAATGGGTTTTTACATTGATCGTTGTGAGGATTTTGACATTGGTCAGGGTTTTTTTATGAATGATTTTATTATGATTAAAAAGGCGTGATTTTATCGGATGAGAGCCCTATGTTCCGAAAATCTCCCAGGCTTTATCTGCCTGAAGTTTCAACATTGTTAAGCCATTCATCGTTTGGGCTCCATATTGTTTACCTTTTTTCAAAAAAAGAGTTTCTTCCGGATTGTAAACCAGATCGTATAAAAAATGTCTCGGGGAGAGGTATTCATAAGGTATTGCAGGAGCGGCTTCTGTTTCGGGAAAAGTGCCAAGGGGGCTTGTGTTGATGATAAGCGTATAGCTATCCACTATATTTTTATTGAGTTCTGAATAGGTAACTTGTCCGGGTATGTTTCCGTTCACTCGACTTACTTTGCAAACGTCCAGGCCAATCTGTTTTAAAACGTATGCTACTGCTTTGGATGCTCCTCCTGTTCCCAGGATAAGCGCACGTTGGTGATGTTGTTCCAGGAAGGGTTTAATGCTTTGCTGAAAACCATATACATCTGTATTGTACCCTTTTAATAGGGTGGGAGTTTCTTTATTCGGATGGCGTTGAACTCTAATACAGTTGACGGCTCCAACCGCTTTGGCTGTTTCATCCAGTTCATCTAAAAATGGAATGATTTGTTCTTTGTAAGGAATGGTAACATTCAGGCCGCTTAGATCGGGTTCATGTTTCAGAAGGGCCGGGAATTCTTGTATGTTTTTTATAGGGAATAGTTCGTAACGGGCATCGGTGATCTTTCCCACCATGAATTTTTCAGTGAAGTATTTTTTAGAAAAAGAATGAGTGAGAGCATATCCAAGGAGGCCGAAAGTTCGCATTTATTTTTTTTCTGAACGGGCTTTCCAGAACTCGAGAAGGATTGGAAGAAGGGATACAACGATTATTCCGATCGTAACTTTTTCGATGTTCAGACGAATAAGGTCAAATTGCCCCAGGAAGTATCCGGCGAAGGTTAAACTGCCAATCCATAGCGCGCCTCCCAGGAGGTCAAATAACAGGAAGGTACGGTATTGCATTTCGGCAATGCCTGCTACAAATGGAGCAAACGTACGCACGATCGGAACAAAGCGGGCCAGGATGACCATTTTGGGTCCGTGGATTTCGTAGAATGAATGAGTTTTATCCAGGTATTCCTGCTTCACTATGTTTTTTCCACGGACTTTTAGTCTAAAAACATTTAATCCGATATTTTTTCCAATGAAGTAATTGCAGTTGTCGCCAAGTACTGCAGCGATAAAAAGCAGGAATACTAAAAAAGCGATGTTCATATAACCCAGATTCGCAAATAATCCTGCAGTGAATAGCAGGGAATCTCCTGGAAGAAATGGCATGATTACTAATCCTGTTTCGACAAATATGACGAGAAACAAGATAACATAGACCATTGTTCCATAATTCAGAAACAGCCAGTCAAAATCCAGGTGAAACAGGTGTTTAAATAATTCGATCATATTTTCTAAAACGAGATAGAATGAAATTTCTTAATGAATCAGTTCTTGTTTAATATTTTGTCAGACTTGGGTCGACCTGGTCTGCATAGGCCAGAATGCCTCCGCTGAGGTTATATACATTTGTATACCCACTTTGTTCCAGGGCCTGAACAATCGAGCCGGAGCGTTTTCCACTTCTGCAATAGACAATCACCTGTTTGTCTTTTGTTATTTTATCCAGATTGTCCATTACTTCTCCCATGGGTATGGCGTCCCCTCCAATCGAGGCGATTTCCACTTCGTGTGGTTCCCTGACATCAATTAACTGAAAATCTGCTTTCTTTTCTTTTAGTTGGAGAAGCTCCTTTGCTGTTATTTCCTTCATGATTTTTATTGGTCTTTTTGTAATTTTTCCGGTAAAAAAGTAAAAAACGTATCACCCCGCAGTCCAAGTCGCAGCGTTTCGAGTGGGATTACATCATCCGGACCAATGTTACCCAGGTTCACATTGGTTCCAAGCAGCTTAATAAACCAGACTTGCTGAGATTTTTGAGGCGCTTCCCAAAGTATATCGTCTTTGTTGACGGTGCTTAAAATTTTATTGATCAGTAAAGTATGGGCATGACCACTGGAACGGTAAATGCCCACTGTTCCGCTTTCCCGTGCTTCGGCTATGACTTTGAAGGAACCGGCCTGAAGTTCGGCTTTCATCATGGAGGTCCACATAGCGGGACGAATGACAATTCCTTCTTCTTTGGAACCTACTTCGGAGACAACTCTGAAATTTTTTGAGAGTTTGTGTATGTATTCACATTTTTTATCGTGGGAAATGGTAATGGAGCCGTCGGATACTTCGACCATGTCGAGTTTCAGTTTTTCCAATAGTTTTATGTACTCATTGTACATGTTGCGAACGATAAAGGCTTCGAACAGGGTACCTCCCAGGTATACTTGTATACCCGCCTCTTTGTATAAACGGATTTTTTTTTCAATATTTTTTGTGAGAAAGGAGGTACCGAATCCGAGTTTTACAAAGTCGGTTAAGTCTGCATTTTCTTCAATGAAGTCTTCTACCTGGCGTGTGCTGAGTCCCTTGTCCATCATCATCGTAAGTCCACTCTTGCGGGGTTTCGTTTTACGGTTGGGGATATGCGGTAATTCGAAATTCATTTTTTATAGGACTCGATAAGGTCTATGACGGTGGAGTTGTCTTTTAACTGTGGCATGTATTCGAACAGATCGATGTGTTTTTCGTAATCGAGCCCCAATGCATTGTGTAAAAAGCTGAGTGCTTCCTGATTTTGTCCCGCGCTGAAAAGACAAGCGGAGATGCGGTATAGTAATTCGGCGTTATCGGGATGGTGTTTTACTCCTTCGGCCAGTACTTCGAGCGCTCCCGTTTTGTCCGACTGGCTGTCGAGCAGGTTGGCATAGTCGAGCCAGATCTCTTTGTTTTCGGGTTCGAGTTCGGTTACTTTTTCATAAGCTGTTCCGGCTTCTTCATTAAATCCCAGCTTACTTTGAATATCGCCGTATACATACCAGAAAATACCGTTTTCGGGTTGGAGATCAATCGCCTTCTTAATGTAGTGAACTCCTTCTGCTGCTCTGCCAAGTGAATCAAGTGAAATCCCAATACCGAGCCAGGCGTCGGCCAGTTGAGGATCCGTTTTGCTTGCTTTATTGTAAAATATCAGCGCCTGATCGTAGGCTTCTTTTTTTTCATAGCATTCGGCTATGTAATAATACGCCAGCGCGTCGTGGAGCTCATATAGGAATGTTTCTTTATAGGTTTCAATGGCCTCGTCGTATCGTTCAAGATTGGCCAGGGCGTTGGCTTTGTTAAAATAGGCGGATGCAAATTTATCGTCTATGGTAATAGCATAGTCGTAGGCCAATAGCGCTTTTTCATACAACTTAAGGCGGTTATAAGCTACCCCCAGGTTAAACCAGGCTGTTTTTGAATAAGGGTTTTTATCCAGGAAACCGGTATAATAGTTGACTGCATTTTCTGATTTGTTTGTTATTTCATAACAAAAGGCCAGTTCGTACAGAGCGGCTTCATTTTCGGGATTTTCCTGTATGGCTTTTTTTAAATAATAGATCGCATCTTCTGTTTTGCCGGTGTTTTCAAATTCGAAGGCCATGTTCAGATAGACCTCATCGGGAACTTCAGTGAATTCGAGTGCTTTTTTGTAATTTTCAATGGCCTGGTCAGTTAGTCCCATCTGACTGTAAACTCCGCCTTTGGTCATAAACAATTCATCGCTGGCAGGTTCGAGCCGTTCTGCCTGGCTGAGAATTTCCAAAGCTTCATGCGTCTGGTTAGCAGCGGATAAAAGCTGAGCCTTCCGAAGCATGAAAAAAGTAGCGAAGGGATATTGTTTCAACGCAAAATCAATCACCACATAGGCTTGTTTATGGTTGTTTTCATCGATGTAATATTCTACGATTTCCTCCAGCTCATGTGCATCAAAAAATACGGAATCTTCTGTTTTTAGCATCTGTTCAAAACGATCTACCAGAGCTTTTATCTCCAGTTCGTCATTTTCATCGAAATCATCTTTGCTTTCGGACATATTCTGCTGTACTTTCTTCTCAAAGGTAAGGAATTAAGGATCATGAACAATCTTATTGAGTTATTAACAATGAAAGGATGTTGGGGCTAAAAAATTATCTTTGTGATCCTACTTAAAAGATGAAAATTCTTTAAAATAAACAGATATTGGCACTTATTAAATCAATTTCGGGAATCCGGGGAACTATCGGAGGTCAGGCAGGCCAGGGATTGACTCCTGTGGACGTCGTGAAATATGCAGCGGCTTTTGGTACCTGGGTTAAAAAAAACGCAAAAAATCAACGGGTACATATTGTTGTTGGAAGAGATGCCCGTATTTCCGGAGATATGGTCAATAACCTGGTGTTGGGTACTTTACAAGGGCTTGGAATTGATGCCATTGACATCGGCATTTCTACTACTCCTACTGTTGAAATAGCTGTTCCGGAAGAACATGCGGATGGAGGGATTATCATAACAGCCAGCCATAATCCGAAACAATGGAATGCATTGAAGTTATTGAATGATAAAGGAGAGTTTATTTCAGAGAGTGATGGAGCAGAAGTGCTGAAGATTGCAGAAGAGGAAGGTTTTGCTTTTTCCGAAATCAATGGCTTGGGCAAGATCAAGAGAAATGACACCTATTTTCAAAAACACATTTCAAAAATTCTGGCTTTACCACTGGTGGACGTAGAGGCGATCAGGGCTAAAAAATTCAAAGTGGTTATTGATTGTGTTAATTCTTCGGGAGGAATTGTATTACCACTGCTCCTGAATGCATTGGGCGTGGAGGATATTGTAAAACTGGGTTGTGAACCCAATGGTGAATTTCAACATAACCCAGAGCCTTTGCCTGAGAATTTACGGGAGCTTTCGAAAACAGTTACCAAGAGCAAGGCTCATTTGGGCATTGTAGTGGATCCGGACGTTGACAGGCTCGCGATTGTTTGTGAGGATGGCGAGATGTTCGGAGAAGAGTATACGCTGGTTGCGGTTGCTGATTATGTACTGAAAACCAGTAAAAAAACAGGGAATACGGTTTCGAATATGTCATCTACCCGTGCTTTACGGGACATCACCGAAAAAGCAGGAACTACTTATACGGCTTCTGCCGTTGGAGAGGTGAATGTGGTTAAACTCATGAAGGAAACCAAGGCCATCATCGGTGGGGAAGGAAACGGAGGAGTTATTTATCCGGAATTGCATTATGGAAGAGATGCACTGGTGGGCATTGCTTTATTCCTGAGTCATCTGGCGAAATATGGCAAAAGCTGTTCCATGCTTCGTTCTGTTTATCCGGACTATCACATTTCGAAAAACAAGATTGAATTGATTCCCGAACTCAATGTAGAGGATATTCTTCTGGGTATAAAGGAAAAGTATAAAAAAAATCCTATTAGTACTGTGGATGGTGTAAAAATCGAATTCAATTCCAAGGAATGGGTGCATCTTCGTCGTTCAAATACGGAACCGATTATCCGTATTTATTCGGAAAGTGAATCGGAAACTACTGCTGATAATCTGGCTAAAAAAATTATGCTGGATATTCGTGAACTTATAAAAAGTCAACGAATTCCTCAATAAACGCCATATTTCCCGTAAATTTACAGAATGAAGATTTATTTAGACAATGCGGCGACTACGCCTCTTGACACGGAGGTGTTGAATGCAATGCTTCCTGTAATGAAGGATCACTATGGAAATCCTTCCTCTATTCATAGTTTTGGCCGTCAGACCCGGGCATATATTGAAAATGCGCGTAAATCCATTGCCAAGTTGTTAAATGTTTCTCCTGCCGAGATTTTTTTTACTTCGGGAGGAACCGAGGCAGATAACCAGGCGATTCATTCTTCTATCCGGGATTTGGGAATTCAGCATGCTATTACTTCAAAAATCGAACATCATGCTGTTTTGCATACGCTGGAGGCCCTTGAAAAGCGGGGTAAGGTTAAGCTCAGTTTTGTAAAGTTGAAAGAGAATGGCCATGTTGACCTTGATCATCTGGAAGAATTATTGAAAGAGAAGGAACGAAGTCTGGTGTCACTTATGCATGCCAATAACGAAATTGGCAATTTGCTGCCGATGAAGGATGTTGGACAGCTTTGCGAAAAATACAATGCTATTTTTCATTCGGATACAGTGCAAACAATGGGCCATTATGCGATGGACCTTCAGGCCGTTCCGGTACATTTTGTTACCTGCGCCGCTCATAAGTTCCATGGTCCTAAAGGTGTTGGATTTTTATATGTTAGTAATAAAGTGAAGATAAGTCCTTTTATATATGGGGGAGCACAGGAGCGAAATATGCGGGGAGGGACTGAAAATGTATATGGTATTGTTGGTTTGGCAAAGGCGATGGAAATTGCCTACCGTGATTTGAAGCTTCATCAGCATTACATACAGGATCTTAAGACCTATATGATGGGGGCATTAGAGGCATCTATCCCCGGAGTAGCTTACAATGGTGATGCGAAAGGTAGTAGTCTATATACTGTTTTAAATGTGCTGCTTCCTTTCAATGAAAATGCAGAAATGATGTTATTCAGTTTGGATATACAGGGTATTGCTGCCTCCGGAGGAAGTGCCTGCACGTCCGGCAGTAACCAGGGTTCACACGTATTGCGCACGATCGGTAGTGATCAGAGTCGTCCTTCGGTTCGCTTTTCTTTCAGTAAATACAATACTAAAGAGGAACTTGATTATTGTGTGAGCAAGTTAAAGGAATTATACGCGGTTAAAGTGGCTTAGATGAAAGTAACCTTCTTAGGTACCGGTACATCTCAGGGGGTTCCGGTTATTGCCTGTCCTTGTATTGTTTGTCAATCCACTGATCCCAGAGACAAGCGTTTGCGGAGCTCGATCATGATAGAGGATTCGGGAAGGACATATATAATTGATACGGGTCCGGACTTCAGGTGCCAGATGTTACGTGAAAATGTAAAACAGCTGGATGCTGTTATTTTCACACATGAGCATAAGGATCATATCGCGGGTCTGGATGATATACGTGCGTTTAATTATTTTCTAAAAAAGAAGATAGATGTCTATGCAACGGAACGTGTACAGGAAGCTATTCACCGGGAATTTGCTTATATTTTTCAGAAGGTAAAATATCCTGGAGTTCCGGAGATCAATTTGTTTACGATCAATCAGGAACCCTTCCGGATTCATTCAACTGTTTTTATTCCTATTGAAGTGAAGCATCACCAATTGCCGGTATTGGGTTTTCGCATTGAGGATTTTACCTATATCACGGATGCTAATTCGATTTCTGAAAAGGAGAAGAAGAAAATTACAGGTTCGAAAGTTTTGGTTTTGAATGCGCTCCGGAAAGAAGAACACATTTCGCATTTTACCATCGATCAGGCGATTGCTCTGGCACAGGAGTTGAAAATTGAAAAAGCTTATTTCACCCATATTAGTCATCAGCTGGGTTTGCACAATGAGGTAGAAAAGGAATTGCCGGATGCAATTGCTTTGGCCTATGATGGCTTACAACTTGAATTCTAAATTTTATGATGAATTTTTTAAAAGGTTTTTTTTTAGTGCTACTGTATAATACTGTTTTTGCAGACACGAGCTATCATTTTTTTGTTGATCTGAATGAAGTAAAAAATGAAAAACTACAGGTCAGCCATCAGATTCTGCAAACCATACTTTCCATCCGAAAGTTTCCGGAGCTCTACATCCAGGCATAAACCAATCAAAGCGCCTTTTTGGTAAACGTTATCATATTGATCTTTGTATTTCAGCAAACAACCCAGACTCATCTCTGTAAACGGAAGCGTATCATTGTAAGCCTCCTTTCCTTCAATTTTCTTATGAAGTACTTCCACATAATCCTCCAGACTCATCAACCCTTCCTTAACCTGTACATGTCCCGCAAAATATTCCGTCACCCCTTCATACATCCATAAGTGTCGCGACATTTTTGGAACATTATAATCAAAATTTCCAATTTCTTCCGAATGTATACTTAGAGGCGTAATAATGTGAAAAAATTCATGCGAAGCAAAATCCCTCACTTCTCTTGCCAAATCAGCAGGTTCCATTTCTGGTAATACATACAAAGAAGAATATGAGTGTTCCAAAGCTCCATAGGCTCCCGAACGTGTTACCCCCGAAAACATATAAATAATAAATGCATATTTATCAATCGGCAGCTTTCCTCCAAGGTAATCCTTTTGAGCTTTTAAAATAACCTCTACATTGCTTGCAATAATCTTTGAATTATTACCTTTTTTTGCGGAATAAACCGAAACCAGAATTTTGGCTCCTCCAATATGCAAGGTAGTCGTATCTGGCACACAAAACATAATAGGCGAATCCACCAGGCGCATATAATCACTCACGGTATACGCTTCCCGAACATCCGTATTTTCGTTAGCGACCAGGGAAGTGGAACCATAAAATTTCTTCGGCTTGTTAAATTCCAACTGAAAAGGATTCAGCTTAAACCCATCAAAGTATCCAAAGAAGCCATGTGTATTAATAATAAAATTTTTATCCCGTTCAATGTCCGTTCCTCCGGGCTCAAATACAAAGCTCTCTTTAAGTTGCGTATGCCAGGTGTCTTCCACCCAATAAGTAATTTTCTGAATTTCTTTCGCCTCCTGAATTTTCCAGCTATTCACATCTACCCGTTCTGTTTTAAGTGCATTCCCGTTTTTATCC
>Ga0206820_1088_pt1 | contig 16887 bp, 6 predicted proteins | sample Alteio_BWOrgCont_84_FD_152857 | JGI IMG/M metagenome (GOLD analysis project Ga0206820, IMG submission 152857) | Enriched cells from forest soil in Barre Woods Harvard Forest LTER site, Petersham, Massachusetts, United States -... | ecosystem: Environmental > Terrestrial > Soil > Temperate forest > O...
ACCATGTTGTCTGGCCAGGGTCCGCTATGGGATTGTAAATAGTATCATTATTCAAAGAGCCGCGAGGCGACCATACATACCTTAATCCTCCGTTTGCCTCCAATTTTATACTTTGTCCGGGGGCAATCGTCTCATTGATACCTGCATTGGCAACAGGTTCCGGAACTTGGGTTATGCTTGCCGAGCTTACCGCTGTACATCCCGTTCCATCCGTAACTGTCAGAATGTAGGTCCCCGCCGGAAGGCTATCTATCGTTTGAGTATTCCGCCCATTACTCCAGTTATAGCTCAACGTGCCGGTTCCGATCACCTGCGCCTGCATGGATCCTTCCATCCTATCCTGGCAGGTAATACCCGCGCTTTGTATGCTTACGCTGGGTCCGCCCTTATTGTTTATTGCAAACGTACTTATAATGGTACAGCCATTATTGTCAATTACCGTCACCGTATATATGCTGGCACTTAAGTTAACTGCTGTTGGCCCGACAGAGGTATTGCTCCAGGTATAACTGAGTGTTCCTGTTCCTCCGCCTGAGCTAGCTGTGGCTGATCCATTACTCTGTCCGCAACCTGCATCTGTGGTTGTTACGGTTGGCGTTGCCAGGACCAGGGGCTGTGTGACATTGACGGTACTCATTGCACTGCAATTGCTTGCATCAGTTACCGTTAAGGTATACGTGTTGGCCATTAAATTGCTTAATCCCGAAAGTGTATTACTGGTTATGACACTGGCTCCACTACTCCAGCTATAGGTATAAGGACTGCTTCCTCCCCTAATCATAGCTGACGCACTGCCAGTAGCATTTCCATTGCACAAAACATTTACCGGGGTGATGCTGATTATACCAGGTGCTCCTGAATTCAGGATGGTGGCAGTGGTGGTTTGAGTACAACCATTTCCATCCGTCACGGTCAGGTTATAAACTCCTCCAGGCAGGCTGGTATCTATTGCTGTGGTACTTCCATTGCTCCAGTTATAACTGAGTGTTCCAGTTCCTCCCATTGCGGAAATGGAAGCCATACCGTTATTCTGCCCACAACTGGCATTGGCAGTGGTGACAGGACCGGTTCGAATACCGGATGCGGGCTGGGTAATTGTAACCGTACTCACTGCTGTACACAAAGATCCGTCTGTTACACTGATTACATAAGTGCCTGCAATAAGGTTATTAATTTTTTGCCCGGTTCCGCCGCTACTCCAGCTATACGTTAAAGTACCTGTACCTGGTGTGGCTGTCACAATGGCGGAACCACTACTGTTCCCATTGCACAATACATTTGTCCCGCTCAGACTCTTTATGGTGGGAGAGGGACTATTGCTGATGGCGGCTACCGAAGACTTGCTACATCCGATGGAGTCGTAAACAGTAATCGTATAAGCACCTGCACCCAGATTACTGATGGTTTGGTTCGTTGAACCAATGCTCCAGCTATAGCTGAGTGTACCCAGGCCACCACTGGCTGTAACACCAGCTACCCCATTGCTTTGCCCGCAGGTGGCCGGATTTTGTTCTGTGGCCGTCATTGTTATCGCCGGATCGACGCGCACTGTTACAGAAGCTGTAGAAGTACCATTGCACGCGAACGTTCCTGTAACGGTATAAGTAGTAGTGATACCTGGACTTGCTATAGGATTTGCTATAGTCGCAGAGTTTAAGCCAGCCACTGGCAACCAGGAGTATGTAATTGCACCACCTGCCCTAAGCCGGATAGAGTCCTGTAAGCAAATATCCGTATTGGGACTTAACGTGAGACTTCCGGCTGAAGAAGAGCAGGGAATACAGAATTTTCCTATGAATACAGCTTCCTCCGTTGATGCAGGAATTGTTCCCTGATACCAGGCACCTCCTCCCGGATCCATTGCAGGATAACCAGTTACTTCCGCATCTCCCGAAACAAACAAATTTACCCCATCGCTGTAAATATAACTTCCATCATTCTCATCGGGAGCTCCATAATAGGTTGCCCATTTGCGGACACCTGAAGTATTAAACTGTAAAATAAATGTCCGGGCATCCGTTCCAAGCAAATGGGTTCCCTGAAAAAAGGAACCACATCCCGGATCAAAAAGAGGAAAATCAGTTGAACCCGCATTTCCCTGGACCCAAACATTGGCACCATCACTTTGAATGGAATACCCATTATCGGCCGTATTGCTGCCTCCATAATAGGTGGCCCATTTACATTTACCGGTAATATCGAACTGCAGGATAAATGCACTTGGCTTAATATAAGCTGCTCCTTGTATTCCTTGAAAATAAGCACCACCTCCCGGATTCAATGTTGGAAAATCGGAGGAGGCTGTCCATCCTGTTACCCAAACACTTGCCCCATCGCTTTGTATAGAGCTACCAACCTCATAATTACTTCCTCTATAAGTGGTGGCCCATTTGCAAATCCCCTTGGTGCTGAACTGTAAAACAAAAGCATTATATGCCCATGCACCTGCAGCAATATTAGCAGGTTGAAAATAAGCACCACCTCCAGGGTTGAGCGTTGGAAAATCCGTTGAGCAAGTATATCCGGTTACCCATACATTTACGCCATCACTGTTTATTGAATAGGCAGCATCAGTCTTTCCAGGAAACATTCCGGTATTACCTCCATTTCCGCCATAATAGGTTGCCCATTGACGGACTCCCGATGTATTAAACTGCAAAACAAAGGCGTTCCCTGTAAGCGTTGCTAAGGTGGGTTGAAAATAGGCGCCTCCTCCAGGGTTTTGGATCGGAAAATCAGTTGATTGAGTAGCTCCGCATACCCAGACATTTGAGCCATCACTGTTAATTGACAAACCAAAATCAAAGTCGCTGCCACCATAATAGGTTGCCCATTGGCGAACACCGGAGGTATTAAATTCCAGAATGAAAGCATTTGAGGGAAAGGCTCCCGTGTTTGCAGGTTGGTTGTATGCTCCGGCCAGGTTTTGTAAGGGAAAATCGACAGAACCGGTAGTGCCAGTCACCCAAATTTTCGCTCCATCACTGCTAATGGAATAGCCAGTTTCACCATTACTTCCCCCATAATAGGTGGCCCATTTGAGCACTCCGGCAAGGCTGAATTCCAAAATAAATGCATTTGAAGTAGCCATAAGTGCGCCCTGAAAATAAGTGCCCGGACCGGCATTAAAGGTGGGAAAATTAACGGACTGACTAGCACCGGTTAGGTATACATTGTTTTTATCTGCACTCATCCCGTATGCCTCTTCTTTGGCACCAGTTCCTGCATAATAGCTTGCCCATACCAATGATGGATCAATTATCAATATTTCATCCTTGTTGTAATAACCTACTATAAATCCAAGCCCGTCACCCCTTAATGAGTAACGGGTATTTATTTCCTTTTTTCGGTCTGACCCATAACTTACCGGTATGCCTTCCACAATGTTACCCAAGGGTGTGCCTATTTTAACTGAACCGTCTTTTTGTACACGAGGCTTATCTGTCCATTTATAGTTAAGCCTGATCAGTGATGGATCAGCTCCCGGATGTACCACAAAGTCGTATTTAATTCCGCCCACATTTTTAATTCCCAAATCCTTAATTCCAAATCCTGATTCCTGATTTTCAATTCCTGAATCCTTATTCCTTTGATAAAGTACCCAGTCTATTCCCGGATAGACATTTTTAATCGTTATCTTATTATAGCTATGGACGTTCATCACTCCATCCGGACAATGGGCAAGGTAATAGTCTGCTCTGTCTTCGCTTTCACCCTCTTTGATGATGTTTTCTTTACGGATGTTTGCCCCCACTAATTCCATATCCGCACGACAATAATGCCCGGTTATGCTTTCATTTTCAGGATACTTTCCTTGTCCAGGCAATTTATTGTTACTATTTAACTCTGGAATAATACTTTTCTCCATTTTAGTAAACACATAACTCAGCCCACTTGTCGTGACGTACATATCCGTCCCCTTTATACTTGCTTTAAACAGCAGACTGCTTACAGTATTCCCTTGCAAATTTTCCATCTGACCCTTATTTTCCAAAAATCGAATGCTTGATTTGGAGCCCATCCAGCCTTTCACCTTTGATTCCAAAACAGGATCATTACTCCCAACTGCAGGCAATATTGCAGAAACAAATACAACTAAACGAATGGCGAACAGGCGGGAAAACATTCTTATTGTACGTTAACTGAAATTCCTCCTAAATCCAATCTTTATTCAATTACCATTTTTTTACAGGTAAATGAATGGGCTGTCTGGATTCTGATTGTATAAATTCCTTTACTTAAATTGTCTAACGGAAAAACTTCCGTGTGCATACCAACACTCTGCTCCTTTAACATTCTGCTGCTTATTTGCTGACCGACAACATTGAAGAACGAAATGACCACATCCGATGGATTTTGCAAAATAAATGACATTTTAAGAAGATCGTTTTTCACAGGATTTGGAAATAGTTTCACATCAAACTCTTCGGGGGAAAACTCTTGCAGACCAGTGGTTGTATCGAATTTATTCCAGGTGACTAATTTAGATTCTGATACAATATTTCCCGTTGACTGGGTGTATATAACAGAGAATACGGGAACCAAGTGAATTGAATCATACCACGAATAATTTGTTGTTGTTGAATATGAATAAGTCGGCTTTCCTGAAGAAGAATCCGTAAATATTTCCTTGAACATAACCCGAAGAACATTCTTATAAGTTACACCACCCGGAAGTTTTAAGGTTCCGTAGGCATCCGCTACGGCTGAATCTGAACCCATTCGTTTGACGATTGCCCCACTCAGGTTCTGACCGGAAAAGGTATCGTTGAATTTGTTTAAATAAGTAAAGGGGAACTGCATGAGTACTTCAGCGTTCGTATATTTAAAACTATTAAAAGCCGCCGCGCCTCTTAATCCAAGATAGCTGAAACTGGAACTGTTAGCCTCATAAAAATAATCAAAACCCGAAATTGAATCTGCAACAGTTGCGCCTGGAAAACTTGATGCATAATGTGTGGCTGCCGGATCAATGTACTTTATCGTTCCACCGCTAACCGAATCCCTTGCAGCAGAAAAATCCCAGGTAATATTTGCACCGGAAGATCCCTGCTGTATCGTGGTGTCTAAAGGTTGGGAATAGTAGACATCGCCAATTTTAGGTACATGGGCAAACGTTAATGTGATTTGGGCAGAACCAATGTTAAACAAGCAGACGGATGCCAACCACATTAATACTATGGAAGTAGTTCTCTTTTTCATATTTAAAGTTTTAATATGCTAATGTACAAATTGCTTTATTCGGCCACGCTAATCTTACCGGTTTGTAAAAATTGTCCGGTTGAGTTTATCACTGCATAGATATATACTCCCGTATTAACCATATTCCGGTTCACATCCCGCCCATCCCAATTTAATATGTTGGAACCATTCGATTTGAGTCGTATCACCTGCCGGCCAAGTGTATTGTATATTTCTACAGCGCAATTTATGTCGGGTATTGTAATATTGATCCCATTATTTCCTTCCTTTAACTGGAGCGGGTTGGGATATACCTTACTATTTTGTGCTTGATTTTCGGAAGGTTGATTATTCATTCCGGTAGTAATGCCCCGCGCACTATCGAGTTTATAAACCCACACATCTTCATTGATTGAATTTACTGCAATGAAAGCATTTTTTGAAGGTATGTACTGAAAACGACCATACGTTCCTGCTGTCGGTGGGTTCGTTGGTATTACTTTATTACCTGCCGAAGGGGTGATTTTAGTCCAGGTCCAGGTTAAGGGGTCAAGCGTATATACATTTGCGCCTCCGTTCCAACCTACAAATACATGTGCTGCAGCATCCCAAACAAATCCTGGATTGGAAGAAACGGTTAGCGAAGCATCTCCTTTTGAGGAGGGAACGGTATAGCACCAGGAGCTTGCAGTATCCAGGTTCCAATCATAAATGCCATTTCCTACAGCTACAAAATGATGGTGATCGGGGTCTAGGGCACCCGTTGCATTATCAGTAAAGCCACCGTAAGGACACCAACTGTTATTGTGTATAACCGGATTGCCATTATTATTAACATTCCAGTTATCTTGTGCAAGATTGTATTCCTGCAACAAATATTGTCCCCCCACCTGTAGCCATACCGACTGATTCTTCGCGTCGTAAGCACAAATATTGCCGGCACCCGGATTTAATTGTTCATCCGCCTTCCTCTGCCAGGTATTATTGTTAAAATCAAATTCCCAGGTCAGTCTGTCGGGGAAGCCGCATTTCATGATAGCCCCTCCATTTGCCCAAAGGCGGTCGATGGGATCGGGAATATACGTTATGCCATCATAGGTATGCCGGGCAGCAGGCAAGCCATCCGATGGCATTATTGAATGACACAAACCTCCTGTTGTAGTATCTGTCCAGCCCGCCATTGAAGAATTATTCGTTAAGCGATTCCACTTCAATGTGTTAATATCAAAAGCGTAGACTGCGTTACCCCAATAGTCATAATGACCCCCACCCCAAATAACCAAACGATTGCGTTTGGTATCAAATGCTCCTCCACTCCATGCGACCATCAGAGAAGTAGGTCCGGTACCACCAGCCCATTCATCCGTTGGATCTTTCTCCACACTATCAGCCATGTGGGAATTGGGAACTTCATACCAAAATCCAGGTTTTAAGCTATCGATGGCATTCTGAGCCTCTGCTCTGAAATCCAGTGCTAAAAACGCAGGGATCAACAGAAATAAATGTAATTGTTTTTTCATTCCGGACGAGTTTTAGGTTTAAGGTATGATTGTCATTTCATAATTGCCATTCGGTGTGTTATGCCTGATTTTCCATCCGACAGACTATACAAATAAATTCCTGATGCCAGATTTTCTGAACTTAGTGTGATCAGATTGGTTCCGGTATTTGCATTTACCAGTTGTTCCTGAACAATTTCACCCATTGCGTTAAAAATTCTAAGTGTCATTTTACCGGCTTCCGGACTTGTGAAAACGATGTTTGTTGATCCCGAAAATGGATTTGGATAATTTTGCCCGAGTGTAATCAAGGGTGTATTAAGATTGGGAACAGAAGTAGTAAAAGATCCTATGCTACGCGGAAGAAGGTCCCATTGAGGACCTGTATGGAAATTTGATTGCTGTGGAAGATAGGCATTGGTGTACATCCAGTTCCATGCATTGGCACCACCCGTTTCACTGGCTAAAAAGGATGTCGCTGCACGGGCTATGGTACCATATCCACCTTGAAAATCCGTAATGCTATAACCCGGAAACTGACCATTGAAGTTAGATAAAGGTTGATTCCATTGACCATGAGCATCAAGTGTATCAAGTTCAGTTAATACCTGAGCCCAGGTTTGAAAATAGGTTTGACCGGGAAGCGGGTCGTAGTATCCCGGTAGGTTTCCCAATCCCTTAGGCAGGTAATAAGAAGCGGTAAGAAAAGGGTTGTAATGAGGATCGGTAATCTGGCCAATGAGCCAGGGCGCTATCCAGGAGAGAAGCGCATCTGATTTAAAACCCATCTCTGTTGCTCTGCCCAACGCATATACTGTAAAGTTCTGCATCCAGGGAACAACGTCCACTGTTACATTATCATAGGTTACACCCTGTCCAAAAAAACGGAGTGGATTCGGCCTACTATTATTAAGTGCCCATTCGGGTATTTGATTTGCCCATTTCCACTGAGGAGTATTATAATAGCGTCCCGTAGTAATGTTTTCTCTTCCCTCATAAGCTGCAAGCTGGTCATCGATAATTTTGTCCAAATAAGAACGGAATGGATCATTATCCGGACTTATGTAATCAGCAATAGTACGACCACGCAGAACCCAGGATTCGTCTCGCCCATAAACAGTAAGATAACCACCCTCGGCTCCTGTTGGACCACGACTTACTACCGTCCATCCTGCGGCTGACCAGGATGCCCAAAACTGACTTTCTTCCAGGTACCAGTGCTCACCTGTAAGTATGTATTGAGCAGAGAAAGCATCGGGTTCATGTGCTTCATCTAATGACCATTTATTTGTATTTGTAGGATTTATTGTACCCACCTGAATTATACGATCAGATGCGTTGCCAAAGTTAAATCCGTTGGACATAGAAATACTTTTCCGGTCGGAGATTGAAAATGGGAACCCCAAACCCGTTCCGGCCTTATCTGTTGGAAGCAAACTTTTAGTCGAATCTCCTTCCCTGAGGTGTGCAGTATTGGCCGCTGCAATATCCGCTGACAACAATGCTATTTCCCGCAAACGCCAGTCTCCTGTATAGAGCCACATGACTGTCCACTGCGGTAATGGAGCGATTTCCATACGACTCCCTGCTTCTGCCATCGCAGTAGCCCAAAAACCTTTCTGATAAATATCATGTGGGGAGTTCAGCCAATTCGGATAGGCCGTGTTATACAAACCGGCAATATCAGATTCCTGAATTACAATGCTTGTGTCGAAGTTAGGAATAAACGGTGTTTGGGTAAGGTATTTTATATTATGATTGATGTTTATCATGCTATCCGGCGCTCCACCTATCCAGAATTCTTTTGACCAGCGTGATGCAGAACCATGGGGAATACTGTCATTCGTATATACTACCTGCGGAAGGGCCGAGTCTGTTTTCAGCACAAGCTGGTAGAGCAGGTCTTCTTGTTCCTGGGTGCTACTCACTTCCCCTATAAAACGAACGTCTACTTTATTAATAGCTGGCCAAAAAGTCACTTCGTATTGGGGACGGAATGGCCGGTACGTATCAAAGCCAATATCGTATTTTCGTTTGGTTGAATTGTCTCCAAGCAGTATAGTGCTTGCTATTTGTCCCTGAGCCCAATAAGTAAAATTTCCATTTTTGAGCATTGTCCGGGCTGAAACTGTCTTTTTTACGCCCCCGCTTGTCAGTTCCATTATTGCATCAAAATTAAAATTTGCTCCGAGCATCTGTGCCTTGGTCAGTGCTGTGTTGTTTCCGTTGCTCTGATTCTGAAAAGTAAGGACGACAGAACCTGTAGCCGGAATGGAAGGAATGATAACTGAGATAATGGAATGTTTTACCGAACCATCCGGATAGCGCTGTTTAACATCCGCCTGGGTATTAACGGATGAACCATTAATGAGAACCTGAGGATAAGCCGCAATTTCCCCCTTAACAAATGGACGTGCAAAGCGCAGGGGATAGTTTGTTTGAGCCACTCCACTAACGTTGGTTATCGTCATGGTATTTCGAACTTGTGCATGAAGTAAGAAAAAACAGAAAATGGATGCGAGTGTTAGTGTATATTTTTTCATGCTATTTTATAATTACTAAACGTTTATTTGTTCTTTGGTTGTCACTCGTAATACATATATTATAAACTCCCGGGGTCAGGTTGCCAGCATTTATTGTCGCCTTTCCATTTTGCAGAATTTCAGTAAGCAATAACTTATCTGTAATGTCAAACACCTGCAGCACTTGTTGTTGGGAAGTATTACTTTCGACAACAAAGTTACCATTGGAAGGATTCGGATATACACTAATTGTATTGATAGAGCTGTGTTCTGGTATAGAAGTGGTAATCTCTTTGACACAACGTACACTGTTCCCGGTCGATTTATACCTGACATCCCGGATTACCTGGGTACTGTGATTAATGACGGAACGCATCCATGCACTTTGTCCTGTTTCCGAACAGGTATTAGGTACAGAAAATTCTGAAGAGGTCCACCAATAACCATCACCTCCCAAATCTGAAAACACACCAGAACCCGTAACACCTGCTGCAAGAGCCGAAAAACAAACACTATTGGGAGTAGGACCATTTGAAACCGGGGTAGTCCAGGCCGCTGAATCAATGGTGCTGCTTCTAAGATCGCTTCCAATATTGGTTCCTTCGAATTGGTATGCTCCTATTTTGCTGAATCTTAAATTACAATTTGGATCAGCTCCTTGTTCTACAAAATTTTCCATCGTGCACCATTCGGCATCGGAGGGTAAATGCCAGCCGGACGGACAGACTCCCTGAATATCTATTGAGGGAGTCGAATTTCCATCTGTGGTGCTATTCGTGGATCCACCATAAAAATTAATTGCTTCAGCGAACTCATATAAACCTCCATAGGTAGCGCAGCCACCCTTACCGGCAATATTGTTATAGCAATATTTTTGACCTGGTTTGGTCTGAGCCACCTGACCTGAATAAGGTAGCATTGTTCCATAATTCAGATTTTGGGCCATCCACCATTGGATTCCTATCTGGACAATAGTATATACCTGCCCATCACGGGAGTCTGTCATTGTGCTAAGACTGTTACAGGTTTGAGCTTTTATTTGTCCGGCGATTATAATAAGCAGAAATAGTTTTTTCATTTTTTTATTTTTAAAATTTGTTTTTGACTTTTACTAAAATCCATTTCGTCGACACCTATTTTACCTGCAGTGCTATATCTATCATAAAATCAGGTACGGTTAGTGTCTGCTGACCTGAAGAAACAGCCTGACTTTTGATCACCTTTCCTGTCAATGGGTCTATCCAGATTGCTGTGCTTGCTGTTCCCGGAACTATAAATGTTGTTGTCAAACCTGATAATAGTGGTCCTGTTTCACAAGGCCAGCCGGATTTCGAATTAGGTCGGGCTGCGAAATAATAAAAATAAGCCATGTATTCATTGGCAGACGTGATTCCATAGACCCTTGCCTTGGAAGGAAGTGAAACTTTAATTGCATTATTCCCGGTTGTATACGAATCGTCCTCCTTGTGAGCGATTGGAAAATTTGAAGTATAATTTGTCAATATGCGTACCGCTTGCCTTCCTTCCGGACCAATGTATTGATTGGCCGGCCCTCCTCCGGCTGCTGTGTCACTCTTTATACCGGTTTCATCCCAATACATGAAATGACTTTGAGTTAGAAAGGATGCCCATACATTTATCCGGAACCTCGTTGGAAAATAATCGGAAAAGGGTCCGGCATTTCCCATCTCTGTCCAAAGCACGGGTGGAACAACTTTTTCAAGGCCGGTAGACTGACAGTCATAAACTGAACCGCATACAAAATTCCATGCGTCCTTATCTACATCCTGTTCATCTGTATTGGAATAACCATGATGTGTCGCGCCAAAATCAAGTACTTTGTAATCCACCTGGGAAGAATTGGAATTGGTGGTAATCAGATGATGATAGGGATCGATTGTCCTCATATAGGGCACTATTGAATCAAGCCAGGCTGGTGATGGAGGTCCCTCCTCGTTAAATACCTCAATAATGTCAGTATACACTCCGAAACGATCCGATAAATATTTCAAATACCTTTTGAAGGAATTGGTTTGCGCGAATTCCGCAGGAGTCTTTACTGTTCCAAAGTTCGAAAAGTAGGAGGCGAATTGGGTAGTGGTTCCCGGGTTAAAGGGAACATTCAGTACCCGAAGACCTTTACTTCTTACAATAATGAACATGGAATCTTCCCATTGACTTTGTGTTTTCAGATAATAATTACCATGTGCCGTATTCAGAGAATCCCAAACATAAGCACTCAGATAATTATTATTCCTCCATAGGTTGAAACCCGCAGCATTCATGGTGTCCATCGCTGCGGCAAAAATGGTTGTATCGTAGCAATAAGGCTTACCATGCGCCAGACCACCACCACGATAACACAGATCATCGTCTTTCCCTGAAAGGGTATAATATACCTGCTGAAAGGAGTTTGGATTAAACTGACCTCGGGGCCCCGCCTCTCCCGGTCCTCTGAAAACACTTCCCTGAAAGCCCTGGGCGTAAAACGGAGTTCCGTCGTCGAATTGAAATCTCCAATTATTTACCTTGCTGATACGCACAAAACCTTTTTCGCTGGAAGCGACACACGTAAAACTGCCGGAACCTGTAGCTGAATCCCCAGCTGCGAAAAAGCCATAGTGATAATTCCAGGTCCCGGTTTTCGTCGGTGCCACCCTGGCTTTCCATATCCCTTTGTCATAAAAAAAACCTCCGAGTCTAAGGGTATCTCCTGTTTGATCATTGAAGACCAAATTGATCCTGACATCTTCCCAGGGATTAACGTAGGTTCCGGAATTAAGGAAACTCATCTCCCAAACCTGGTATTGCCCAATACTTGCGGGGCCGGGAACAAGGGTTACCGGTAAGGTCGCAAAGGAAAAAAGGGGAATGCACAGCAATAATCGTGTGATGTGTTGTTTTTTTATTTTCATCGTTATTAGTTTAGTATGCATTTTAACTATTGGATTCTCTTGGGACAAAATTCGGCCGATAATCAGAAGAAAAAAAACCATAATTTATTTAATTATCAGGTTCGCATTTAAAAAATTTGTGCAAAAAAGTGCAAAATTTCTTCAATTTGGCCACTTTTCAACCAACCAGTAAAAAAATAATCAGGACCTTAGAGCCTTCGAATTTAGTTTTTCCAGCCCAAGAATCGAATGAATTGTTATCCAACCTCGATTTTTTACCTTAACAGTGTTATATTTCCCCTCCTGGAAACCTTCTGTTCATTTGACAGAGTGGCTGTCAGGTAATATGCAAAAACTCCAGTATTCATAGGTTTCCCTTTATAATTGCCATCCCAGCCTACAGCCTGGTCTGTTGTTTCAAACATCAGCTCTCCCCAACGATTGTATATCGAAAGTCGCATTTGAATCACACAATTAGCTCCTCTTATATAAAATAGGTCATTTTGCCCATCTCCATTCGGAGAAAAAGCATTGGGAATGAAAATGCTTAAAGAGTCACAATTAATAACTTTTATCAGTACACTGTCTTGAGCCGTACAACTATGGGCATCACTTACCGTTACGGTATAGTTTGTTGTTTTCGAGGGACTGGCTATAGGGTTAACAATGGCTGAATCGCTCAATGTGGCTGAGGGGCTCCACAAGTAAGTTATACCTCCGCTGGCCGTCAGCTGAGCAGTTGCCCCTTCAATAATCGTTTTATTTGTTCCCGCCGTGACTAGCGGATCGGAGAATAGGGTGATGCCAGCTGAGGTGATAGCCGTGCAGCCAGTATTATCTGTGACTGTTACCGAATAGCTGCCGGTATCCAAACCTGATATGGTTAACCCTGAAAGGCCATTATTCCAGGTATACGTATCTCCTGTTCCAGTCGTTATTATTGTAATGGATCCGTCCGCTTTTCCTTTACAGGTATTGGCTGTACTTTGTATACTTACCGTTGGTCCCGCAATACTATTGATATTTGCTGTAGCACTCGCGGTACAACCATTGATGTCGGTCACCGTTACCGTATAGTTACCTGCCGCCAAGCCGGAGGCAGTAGCAAGGACACTACCACTACTCCAGGTAAACACATAAGGTACTGTTCCTCCGTTTGTATTTACAATTGCTGTACCATTACTGCAGCCTGCTCCGGTTTGCTGACTTGCCGCCGGAACCAATGCTCCTGGCTGGGTGATATTTACCGTGCTTACCGCCGTGCAGCCTGAGCCGTCCGTTACACTTACCACATAGATGCCCTGGGTTAAGCCTGTAATGTTTGTTACTCCTGCTGATGTATTACTCCAGCTATAGTTCAAACCACCTGTGCCGCCGGAAGCAAAAACTGTTGCCGTGCCGTTATTGCCTCCGTTACAGGATACCGGAGTGCCCGTTAAACTGTTGATCGTTGGTGCAGGAATGCTGCTGATAGCCGCTACAGCGGTTTGAGTACAGCCGTTGCCATCGGTAACGGTTACTGTATAAGAGCCTGCCGCCAAGCTGGAGGCAGTAGCTATGGTACTACCACTGTTCCAGCTATAGGCATATGATCCCGTCCCTCCGGTTGCACTTGCTATGGCTATGCCCCCGCCCGGACTGTTGCTGCAGCCGGCTCCGGTTTGCTGACTTGCCGCCGGAACCAAGGCTCCTGGCTGGGTGATATTTGCAGTATTTGTAGCGGTGCAACCACTGGCATCCGTTACCGTTATGGTATAGTTTCCGATGCTAAGACCGCTTGCAGTTTGACCTATGGAAGCGTTACTCCATAAATAACTGAATCCAGGGGTTCCCCCGGCAATAGTAGCTAAAGCTGATCCATTATTACCTCCGTTACAGCTTACATCTGTTGGTATGGTGCTTACCGTTATAGAAGGATCTACCACAACTGCGGCAGTTGAAGTGGCACTAAGGGAAGCTGCATCGGTTACCGTTACTGTATAGGTCGTATTTATTAATGGACAGGGATGGATGGTTGCACCAGTACTTCCATCATTCCAGGTATAGGTATAAGGGGCTGTGCCTCCAACGCCACTTGAAGTTACCACTGCGCAGCTTCCTGAACAGATAGCTGCTCCTGTTGCCTGGACAGTTATCGAACCACAGGTAACTATGGTAATTGGATTCGTATAGGTCGTTGTATCACAAGGGCTTGTTACTTTTACCGATACAGAGTGTGATCCGGCTACATTCCATACTATTCCGGAAGGATTTTGAACAGTGGAAGTGCCTGGATTACCTCCGGCAAAACTCCAGGCGTAAGTAGTGTTGGATGTGTCACAGGCATTGTGGAGGGTAAAGTTCACAGGTGTATTTGTACATAGCGTGGCAGGCAAAGTAGAAAAGGTAACTACGTCCTTGTTCGTATAACCGCAGGAATAAGCACATAATCGTAGCATGGCCCAATTGGTCCCTATTGCTCCATCATGATTGGGTTGAAAAGCTCCAGGGGTTGTGGGTAACCCAGCATCGTTTACCGATCCAATCAGGTAGGCAAAAGATCCATCAACGGCTATGCTTCCGCCGCCACATCCATTCGTGTTTCCATCTGCAGTTAGCCCTGGAGGAGTGACTCCAAAAACACCCGTGCCTATATAACTGGCACATAGCGGATATCCTTGTTGATCAAACTTCGAAAGCGTCATATCTCCGGTTCCTATCATGGTTGTTTGGAAAGCGCAGGAACTTACCGGGTAATCCGTGCTTTTCGTATTTCCCCCTGCTGAAATATTATTATTCTGATCTACCGCAAGTCCGGTTATTTCGTCGTCATTACCTCCTCCAATATAGGTCCCCCATAAAGGGGGGCCCCCTGCGGTGCTAAATTTTATAATGGCTCCGTCAGTAGGGCCCTTGAGCGCAGCCTGAAAGGCTCCAACTGTTGCAATTTTATTATTTGAAGATGTACTTAGACCCAGGAATACATGATTTAGTCCGTCTGTTGCAAGGGATGTTCCCCATTCAGCACCAGCACCACCATAATAGGTGGACCATACAGGATGACCATTTGCAGAATTCAATTGGCATATGTAGGCATCTGAAGCTCCTCCTCCATAAGCATTCTGAAATGGGGCAACTCTGGGGAAATCATTTGAAGAGGTTAGACCCGTTACATAAATATTACTCCCGGCATCTGTGCATATATCCAATCCCAAATCTTTTCCAGTTCCCCCATAATAGGTGGCCCATTGGCGAACTCCCACATTATTGAACTTTACTATAAATGCATCGTCGCCACCTCCATTATTATTGGGTTGAAAAGGGTTCAGGACAGGAAAATCAGCTGAACTTGTATTACCTGTAAACAGGATATTACCAGTCGGATCAACGATAACATCCTCACCGAATTCAACACCTGAACCACCATAATAGGTGGACCATATCAAGGCACCCGCTGCAGAAAGCTGAGCGATCCATGCATTCAACGGCGGGGTATTCTTGCTGTTATCAATTCCCTGCATAAATGCCCCGCCCCAGGCTTGAACCGGAAAATCAGTAGATTCTGTTGTTCCTGTCCAAAAAATATTATTAGCTCCATCTACTGCAACACCCGAACCGGCATCCCAGTTGCTGCCTCCAAAATAGGTTGCCCAAATGCGTGTACCGTTTGGTGCGAATTTCACCAAAGCCGGATCACTTTCTCCCCCAATTTGTATTATATTTTTATTAGCTCCAAAGGTGACGGGGAAAGTGCTGGACTCCGTATAACCCGAAAAAACAACATTGTGCAATCCGTCCGTGACAACGGAATTGCCATCCTGATTTTGGCCAGGAAAAGGAGCACCTCCATAATAAGTAATCCAGGCAGCAGGGTCAATGATTAAAGGGTAATCATTCCGATAGTTCTGAATCCTGAAAGTGACCTCATAGGAGGGGCCTGAAGATTTGGGATCCGGGAGTTCTTTCAGCACATATTGGGCCTGAACATTGACTATTTGTCCATTTATTTTTTGATAAACACTGGGAATGGATTCATAAAATTCGTTGAGACTGGTTTTTATTACCAGGTTTCCCAGCTCATTTATGAACATTTTTTCTGCGCCCCTCCAGTTCAGTTTTACCTGCTTCAGGTCCGTATGCGGTTTTAATACAATATCGTATTCCAGGCCTTTCTCCTTGTTACCGTACCAGGTAACATCAATGTTGTTGTAAACATTTTTGTATGTTACTTTATTGTATTGTTTTACATGGGTGACTCCTTTGGGGCAATGGGCGTAATAATAATTCGTGTACCCTTCCAATTCCTCTTCATTCAGGGTGACTATGTTGTTATTGCAATTAGCAAAATCCATGTCTACCCTATGCAGTTTAAGTGTATCCTTTTCCATTAACGCCTGCTTCCTTTGAATTTGATTGCCTTGGGTGGTCAGTACCCTGCCTTTGGCAAACACATAGCTGAGACCGGTTTTACGTAAATAAATCCCAGCCCCCCTTCCATCGCCCTTGTATAAAACATCCGGACGTAATTTTCCTCCCAGGTCAATTACCTGGCCCTTGTTTTCAGTAAACTGCATGCCATTTCCGTCTCCCGCAACTAACCCAAAAGCATGAAGCAAAAGGAGGATAAGGGGAAAGAAATATTTTTTATTCATCAGAACTCTTCCTGTTTCATTAAAATATGTTAACTATAAAAGATAAAACTATATCAAAAAACAGAGGGATGAAAACCACGTTGCCTCGGATTGTCAGGTTGTTATTGTAGGTTTTTTACTAAACAAGTGGGGGATTTGGGCATTTTTGGCTATTTTCATA
>Ga0206820_1089_pt1 | contig 16830 bp, 9 predicted proteins | sample Alteio_BWOrgCont_84_FD_152857 | JGI IMG/M metagenome (GOLD analysis project Ga0206820, IMG submission 152857) | Enriched cells from forest soil in Barre Woods Harvard Forest LTER site, Petersham, Massachusetts, United States -... | ecosystem: Environmental > Terrestrial > Soil > Temperate forest > O...
GGCCGGAATAAAGAAAAAAATGATTGCTGGAAATACGGCTAATTTTTTAGATACAGAAACGAATAGGTTGGTATTCCAGGAATGGTAATTTGTAATTTCCGGAAAGTTGAAAAGACCTTTCATAACAACGGAAGTCCCTTTTCCAATTCGTTTAAACGATAAAAAAGCGTCTGTATCATAGGCCTTTAAAAAATGATCGGATGGAGGAATAATACACATTACAGCTATTATCATACCTGTTAATATGATGAATATACTGAGAAGCATCGTTTTCTTGTTAATCTTGCTTTGAATCATAATCCGGATAAGCAAGAGGAAGAGTGCTGCAGCAGTAATGAGTGAAAATAAATGAGTGTTTGCGTACAGGGCTATTAATAAAGATGTCAATAGGAAATTCTTTTTCTGTCTGCTGAACGCAATAGCAATACAGACTAGCAGTAGTAAACTGATAGCATAGTTACGGCTGATAATAGTGTACTCGTAAAAAAAGAAATAACCAAAAATGAATAGAATTCTTATTTTTAATTCAAAAGGAGCATACTTAAGAAATAAAAAAGCCGTTATCGTTGCAATAAAAACATGAAGTACTTGCATATAGATAACATCCTGCGTAAAGCGTGTAATAAAGAAAAGTAAAAAATTCCAGAGTAAGGGATGGCCGTCGTATCGCGCGTTAAAGATCAATTCAGGAATACTTGAACTATCGCGGGCCAGTAAATAATGATGGGCTTCATCCAACCACAATTCATGATGAAAAATGCCGATCAATCCTAAACAAAAAAATAAGATTGTGGTAAGAAAGATGATCGCGGTATTCTCCTTATCTGGAATCATACACATTGTTAGCCTCTGTTAGGTAAAGATAGGGGAATGTTTTTTCAAAAAATCTTTATATGTACATTTACAAAATGATGCACAACTCTTGCGGTTTTTATGACGCTATAGCAAAGGAATACAATAGGAGGATGTGCGCTTATTCCTCGAATGAAGAAGTACGGAGTAAAGTAAAAGAATATTTTCTGGATACGGTGAAATCAGGTAATGTACTTGATTTTGGTGGTGGAACAGGACTGGATTTATTCTGGCTGTCGGAAAATAATTTCAATGTATACTTCTGCGAACCATCTTCCGGAATGAAAAATATTGCAGTAGAACTAAATGATAAACAATTGAAAAATAACAGGGTTGTGTTTTTGGAGGGAATACAAACGGACTTTAGACAATGGTCAGGAGGTACTTTCAATATTAAGTTTGATGGATTACTTGCAAATTTCGCGGTCATTAACAGTATTCACGACCTTACCTTGTTTTTTGAAAAAATGGGAAGCATTTTACATCCCGGAGGGCATCTGATAGCGTCCTTGCTGGACACAACTTTTAATGGAATAATAAGGTATCATCCGAAAAGATTTTTAATAGCTCTTATTAAAAGAGAAGATCCACTTCTGATTACAAATTATGGAAATACAGAACATGTTTCTTATTTACATTCTGCCGCAAAAATCAGAAAGGCATCAGCAAAATATTTTTCGTGTGAGAGGATAACATCTCTTGGTGGTTTCGGTTTTATGTTAATACATTTTAAAAGAAAGAGTACGACCGAATGACTGCAAATACAATACAACTCATAATTCCGGTCCCTGCTTTGGGCTTAAGGACACTGTAACTTTAGTGTTGAATAGAAGCAAATAAACAAGAAACGTTCCCCATTGACTTATGGCCGTTGACCATAAGGCCCCGTATAAACCGTAAGCAGGTACAAACATAGCACAGGCAGTTGCATTTATGACCGTTCCTATAAAACTAAGAAGTACAACCCAGTTTGTTTTATTTATTCTGAAGAGTAAATAAAACTTGGTAACGAGGTAGTAAGAGGGAAAGAGTATCAGCGTACAGGGCAATAAAAGATCATTATTAAATTCAAATTTGTAAAACTTAACTAAGATAAATTCAGTCGAAAAAATTGAAAGGGGAATGGTAATAATGCTGATGAGCAGTATCCGATTAGTTATTTTTCGGATAACTTCTATTTTAGAGCGATACAGATTTTTGAGATAGGGTGTGACTATTATATCAGGTATCGACAGACTAAATAAGAGCAAGGTCGCTAATACCTGATAAAAGGCCTTTTCTGCATTATTCATATAATGATTAACAAAAATCTGATCGATTCGTGATTGGGTCAGCCCGGTGAATCGGAGCAAGAAAAAAGAGAAAGCACTTTTATAGTTTAAGAAAATTATTTTAAAGGTTATCGCTGGAAAAACGTTCTTTTTGCAAACCAATATTAACAGAGAGGTGCGGCACAGCTCACCTATTGACAAGGATAACAACAGTTTGGTTTCATTTATTTCCTCTTTTGGAAAGGAACATATTGTCAGAATAACGGTTGAAATATACACGAGCTCGGAAAGAATAGATAGAAAATATTTTTTTGTATGAATAATAATGGGGTCATAGCTTCCGGAAATTATTTTCAATAAAACATAGGAGCAAATAAGTATTGCCGTTGTCTGGTTTTTGAAATAGATGCCTATAAAAACCGCAAAGGGGATGAATAAAAGAAATTTATTGTTTAGTATTTCAACCCATTTATCCCGCATACTTCCGGGATCGGTGCTGAATTTTCTTATTAAATAATCGCTAAATCCCCAGGATACAATATGAATGATCAAGTTGGCATACAATAATACTACCGCTATTTGTCCCCATATGTCCTTTGAATAAAAGCGGATGATAATAAAGGAGACAAGGAATCCTGTAAAAGAAGGTAAAAGCACCCGGACTCCATTGATTACTATTCGCTCTAGGTGCTTATACATGTTAAATCATAAAATGAAAGGTTTATATGTTTATTTTCCGGAGTGTGTAAAATCCCGGGCCCCTGTTTTTATCAGAAAGGTAAATGAGTTGTTTGTTATTTATTAAGACAGGTTTTAATTTATTATCACTGCCAAAGGTAAGTTGCCTGCCTTCATAATATAGTTGATTGTTTCGGAGAATACATTTGTTGGAATCTTTTATAAATACGGTGAATGGGATATATTCTTTTTGAAAATAATCATTTTTTATTGAGCTTAGCTGAAGACCATTTTGATTAATGTTGTAATCGTAAATAAATGAAAAGTTATTCTTTCCGGAAGATGGAAGCAGGTAAAAACTCTGATCGGTTTGTTTTTTGTTGAATAAAAGTGCAGCCGGTAGAAGAATAAACACTGCTAAAGGATGATACCTCCATTTGAAATTCTTGCTCCTCGTTTCGTAAAAATAAAGAAGAGAGAATGATAACAGCATATACAACCTTGGAAATCGTAACAATATAGGTAAATCAAAAAAACGATAAACAGGAACACTACAAGTAAATAGTATAAGAATGGAGGCGGTAACTAAAGGGAAGCTATGATATTCTCTTTCTTTGTAAAAGGCTAACAATGGAAATAAAAGCAACAACAGGCCGTAATTGGTTCCATAGCCACTAATCAATATGCCGCAGAATAGTGTGGTACTGAATTTATAAAAGCTACTCCTTGTTGAATTCGTTAGAAAAGTGATACTCAAAAGCAGAATGACAAGTACAAAAAATAAATTCAGTAAGAAGTAAATAAGCGGTAAGTCGAAACTATTTGTTGGATTTAACAGGTCATCGTGAATAAAAAGTTGTTTTAACAATACCTGCATAGATTGATACGAACTGGAAAATGGGTCGTTAATATCACCATTCATTAATCTTGGTAAAATATGTGTATAATAGTTCAGGATAATTTCGTGGTTTATAAAGAGCGCAGGTAATACGGAAATTACAATTGTTGCAGTAAGAACGTAACCAAACAAACGAAACTGTTTTGATACAACTAAGTAAAGCAGAATAATTGCCGGGAATATCTTTAAAGCTATTGAGAATCCCCAAAAAAGTGCGGCAAGGAGGGGTCTTTTTTTTTCCTGAGCGAGAAAGCCTTCGATTAATAAAGCGGAAAGCAGCAGGTAAGATTGCCCGCTGTAAAAATTGCTTTTAAACGGTATGTAAAATAACAGGGGCAACAAAACAATTCCGGCTGACCGGATATTCAGATGCTGAAGCAGCCTTTTGTAAGAAACAATGAAAAATAAAAATGAGATCAATCCAAAAATAATTTTCGATAAAAATGGATTTGTAAAAATAAAAGGAAGGTAGCAGAGCGATGTTACCGGAGGAATTGGTGTATAGTTTAGAAAAAAATGATCAAGGCCTTCGGCTTTTACCAAAAGATTGAACTTTCCTATTTCATAAATAGTAGCGTCAAATCTTCCTTCTGCCAGGAATTTACTTCCATAATAATAATTACCGAAATCGGATAGGTAGTATTTTTGAGTAGAAAAAAGAAAGCTTAAAGCAATGATAAAAAGGACACAACAGGAAAGAGTCTGATAATCTTTTAGAATACGCAACAAAAGTAAAATTTAGAGCATTTCAAATATTCCGGCAGCACCCTGACCGGTTCCCACGCACATCGTGACCATGCCATATTTCTTTTTACGTCTTTTGAGTTCATTGAAAATCTGGACAGATAATTTAGCTCCGCTGCAGCCTAAAGGATGGCCAAGGGAAATAGCTCCTCCATTTACGTTAATGATCTCCTGGTTCAGACCGAGTGTACGTATCACTGCCAACGACTGGGAGGCAAAAGCTTCATTGAGTTCGATCAGGTCAATCTGATCCTGCTTCATGCCGGCTAACTTTAGGGCCTTTGGAATGGCGGCAATCGGTCCTATACCCATAATGCGGGGAGGCACACCGGCTGCGGCATATGATACCATCCGTGCAATGGGTTTCAGGTTATTTTCCTTAAGAAATTTTTCACTTACCACCATAACAAAAGCGGCTCCGTCAGATGTCTGAGAAGAATTTCCGGCGGTAACGCTTCCTGCAGCAGCAAATACAGGTTTCAGTTTAGCCAGGGCCTCCAGGTTAGTGTCGGAACGTGGTCCTTCATCTGTATCTACGATCAATTCGCGGGTTTTCCTTTTTTCATTTCCATCCACATAATTTTCTTTAACCCGGATGGGAACAATGTCATCTTTAAATCTTCCTTCCTGAATGGCAGCTATTGCTTTCATATGTGAATTCAAAGAAAAGGCATCCTGATCAGTTCTGGAAATTTTATACTCATTTGCTACAGCTTCAGCAGTAAGTCCCATTCCCCAGTAATAATCAGGATGAGCAAGGGCTACACCTGCATGAGGAACTATACGCCAGCCTCCCATAGGAATCAGACTCATACTTTCAGCGCCACCTGCAATAATACATTCAGCCTGACCGGCATGAATTTTTGCAGAAGCGATTGCAATCGTTTCTAAGCCCGAAGAACAATACCGGTTCACAATCATGCCCGGAACTTTATCTGTATGGAAGGCTAATAAAGAGATCAGACGTCCCATGTTAAGGCCTTGTTCAGCTTCCGGCATAGCATTCCCAACAATAAGATCATCCACTTGCTCTTCTCTTACATTTGGTACAGAAGCCATTAAATGCTTAATAACATCGGCTGCCAGGTCATCGGGACGCGTAAAACGAAATCCCCCTTTGTTGGCTTTTCCAACCGCTGTGCGGAATCCGGCTACTATGTATGCGTTCATGTTTGCTGTTTTTTAATTTCTAAGTACTTTCCCTCCCGTCACAATGCTTTGGATCCGTTCCAATGTCTTTTTTTCTCCACATAAACTTAAGAAAGCTTCTCTTTCCAGGTCCAACAAGTAGTGTTCACTTACCAATGTCGGAGCTGACAAATCACCTCCGCACAAAACGTAAGCCAGTTTTTGTGAAATCTTTACATCATGTTCAGAAATGTAGCCTCCGCTTTTCATACTGTCGGCGCCAAGATAAGCCAGACCCAGGGCTGTTTTTCCCAAGACCCGGATATCTTTTCGGTGAACAGGTTTGCTGTATCCTTCCTTTGCTATCTCCAGACAGTCTGCCTTAGCTTCTGCCAGTAATCGGCTGCGGGAAATCACAATCCGGTCTTTTCCTTTACGCAAATAACCCAATTCAAAAGCTTCTTGCCCGGAAGTGGAAACTTTCGCCTGGCCTATTGTCAAAAAACGGTTACGGAAATAATTCAATTCAATATCTCCTTCTCTGATCTCATCGGATAAACGAACGGCAAACTCTTTGGTTCCGCCGCCGCCCGGGATAAGTCCTACACCAAATTCGACCAGTCCCATATATGTTTCTGAATGAGCAACAACTTTGTCGGAATGCATGCTCATTTCGCAGGCACCTCCAAGAGCCATGTTATGGGGAGCTACTACAACGGGTATGGAAGAGTATCGTACACGCATCATGGCATTTTGAAAGGCTTTAATGGCAAAGTTAAGTTCATCCCATTCCTGTTCGACAGCCATCATGAAAATCATTCCGACATTGGCACCGGCACTGAAATTAGCGCCTTCGTTGGAAATGACCAAACCCTGAAAATTCTTTTCCGCTATGTCAATAGCGTTATTCATTCCTGTTATTATTTCACCGCCAATCGTATTCATCTTGGTGTGGAATTCCAGGTTCAGGATGCCATCTCCAATGTCCGTAAGTGTTGTACCTGTGTTTTTCCAGACCGTTTTAGTTGCACGAATGGTGTCAAGTAAAATGAAATTTTCGGTACCGGGAATTGTTTTATATGTTTTGCCAGGAATATCGTAATATTTACGAACTCCATTCTCCACTTTGTAAAAAACAGTGGCCCCGCCGGCTAATAGGTCATAAATCCATTGGGCAGGCTTTTTACCTGCTGCTTCCATTGCTTTTACCGTTTCGGCAAGGCCCAGCGCATCCCATGCTTCAAAAGGCCCCAGGTCCCAACCAAACCCTGCATTCATAGCGGCATCTATTTTGTAAAGCTCATCTGATATTTCGGGTATCCTGTTGGAAACATACTGAAACAAACCAAAGAACATAGAACGGTAAAAATCTCCAGCCTTGTCCTTGCCCTTCAGAAGTATTTTCATTCTTTCTTTTAAATTTTCAACGGGCTTGGCGGCTTCCAGCGTAGCAAATTTGACCTTTACTGAAGGTTTATACTCAAGTGTCTGCAGGTCAAGCGCATGAATCTCACTTTTACCACCTGTAACTTTTGTTTTTTTGAAAAATCCTTGTTCTGTTTTAGATCCCAGCCACTTATTCTGAACCATTTTGTTTATAAAGCCCGGAATTGTAAATTCTGACCGGGCTTCATCATTTGGACAAGCAGCAACAACGCCATTGGCGACATGCACGAGTGTATCAAGTCCCACAACATCACAGGTGCGGAAGGTAGCTGACTTAGGACGACCTAAAACAGGTCCCGTTAGTTTATCCACTTCTTCAACAGTCAATCCCATTTTTTCAACCAGGTGGAACAGGCTCATAATACCATAAACACCAATTCTATTGGCGATGAAGGCAGGAGTATCTTTACACAAAACAGTCGTTTTCCCAAGATACAATTCACCATAATACATTAAAAAAGTAATAACCTCTTCCGAGGTTTTTGAGGTAGGGATAATTTCCAGTAATTTCAGATACCTGGGGGGATTGAAAAAGTGTGATCCACAGAAATTTTTCTGAAAATCTTCACTTCGTCCTTCATTCATAAGGTGAATAGGTATTCCGGAGGTGTTGGATGTGATGAGAGAACCTGGTTTGCGGAACTTCTCTACATTTTCAAATACCTGTTTCTTAACATCCAGACGTTCCACAACAACTTCAATGATCCAGTCACAGGAAGCAATGTCCTTCATGTTATCATCGAAATTTCCGGTCGTTATACGGTTGGTGAATGATTTGGCATAAATGGGAGAGGGGTTTGATTTAAGTGCGAATTGTAAAGCATCCGTTACAATTTTGTTGCGGGCTTTCATATCAGTTGCCGGAGCATCTTTCGGGACAATATCCAGCAGTAATACTTCTACACCTATGTTGGCAAAATGGCAGGCAATCCGGGAGCCCATAACACCTGAACCCAATATGGCTACTTTGTTAATGCTACGTTTACTCATAAAAAACTGGTTAAGCAGGATTTAAAGATGGGGAAATCTGGTTTCCAAAACGTTTAAGTGTCTGGAGGTGAGATCGGATGGCATCCCCCAGTGTGCGGTTCTCCAGGTAAGGTATGCCATGTTCTTCAGCCGTATTCTTCACAATTTCAGAAAGAGCAGTGTAGTGTACATGACAAATGGTCGGAAACAGGTGATGTACAACCTGGAAGTTCAGGCCTCCCAGGTACCAGTTGAGCAGCCGATTTTTACGGGCAAAGTCAACCGTGGTGTTTACCTGGTGAATGGCCCAGTCGTTTTCCAGCTCATTTTTTTCATTTGGCAGCGGAAAGGAAGCTTCTTCAACAGAATGTGCCAGTTGAAAGGTAATGCTTAAAATTAATCCTGCAATCGCATGCATCACCAGGATTCCGGATAAAATAGGCAAAAAATGGTAATTTAAAAAAACGCAGGGAACAATGACCAGGTAGAACACATAGGACAATTTGGAAAAAATCAGCACAAATATATTACGGATGTGTTCTCTTTTACTTGTACGGTTAACTCCATTTTTACGATACCTCACCAATTGTACAAAATCTTTTACAATCAACCAGTTAATCGTTAGTAATGAATAAAAGAAAAAAACATAGATGTGTTGATATTTATGTATGGGTTTTAAAGGATGATGCGGTGAAAAACGGACAGCTGGAGGACCATCCAGGTCGTCGTCCATATTGTGAATATTGGTATAAGTATGATGTAATACGTTGTGCTGGAATTTCCAGTTAAAGACAGTAACACCAACCATGTTCAGTGTATACCCCAGTAATTTGTTTGTTTTTGGATTACTGGAGTAGGCTCCATGATTGGCATCGTGCATAATGGACATGCCAATCCCGGCCATGGCGACTCCCATTAGTGCAAAAAGTAATAAAACAGGAATCAGTGATAAATGAAAAAGAAGAATGCAGAAATAAGGAATAATGTAAGCCGCCAGCAGGACGATCGTTTTTACCACCATCTCCGTATTCGCATGCTTCGACAGTTTGTTGCTGACAAAATAAGCGTCCACATTGGTACGTAATGTGTTAAAAAAACGAGATTTGTCTTTGTTGCTGAATTTAACTCTTGGCTTCTGATTCACAGTATGAAGATACGGCTTTAAAGGACATCCGAACCATAAATTTTATCAACTGAGGCTTTAAAATTTGTCAGAATTACTTTACGCTTCAGGTTCAGTTTTGGAGTCAGTTCTCCCTCATCAATTATCCATTCTCTTGGAATTAATTCAAATCGTTTAATGGTTTCATATTGAGCAAGTGTTTTGTTCATATTTTCGATCACTTCTTTTATCCTGATTTTCACCGTTTCATTGCCAATCATTTCCGCATTAGTGGTGTAATTGATATTCTGTTTCCTGCAAAAGTCCTTTAGGTAACTAAAAGAAGGAACAATAAGTGCAGAGGCAAATTTTTGATTTTCACCAATCACCATGGCTTGCTCTACGAAGGGCGATTCCCGGAGTTTGTTCTCTATCATGCTGGGAGTAATGTATTTTCCTCCGGATGTTTTGAAGATTTCCTTCTTACGATCCGTTATTTTTAAAAATTTACCATCTTCCAGCATGCCAATATCCCCTGTATGAAACCAACCATCTGTAATCGCCTCGGAGGTAGCGGCGGGATTTTTGTAATAGCCAAGCATGATGTTCGGACCTTTTACTAAAATTTCTCCGTCTTCTGCTATCTTAACCTGTACTCCATCCAGAAGAGGACCTACCGTACCAAAACGATTGCAACCCGGAGCCAGGTAGTTAACAGCTACCACCGGAGATGTTTCCGTTAAGCCATAACCCTGCAATACCGGAATATTAGCGGCCCAAAAAACTCTGGCGAGTCGGTCTTGTAAGGCCGCACCTCCCGAAACGGTTGTAATCAGTTCTCCACCTAATGCTTCTTTCCATTTGACGAAAATGAGTTTCCGGGCAAGTTTTAGCTGGATTTCGTACCAGGTACCATTCTTTCCATCCATTTCGTAGCGTAATCCAAGTTCAAGCGCCCAAAAGAACAGTTTTTTCTTGAGACCCGTGAGTTCCGAACCTTTGGCAACGATGCGGTCATACGTTTTTTCCAATAACCGGGGAACAGATGTGAATATATGCGGTTTTACTTCCTGGAGATTCGCCGAAATGGTATCCATGCTTTCTGCATAATAAATGGAGGTTCCACAAGCGAAGTAATTATAGGTAAGCATTCGCTCATAAACGTGGTTAAGTGGCAAAAAACTTAGCGCCCTGTGGCGATGGTCAACTGGCATCAGGTGTTTAACCGCCAGGAGCTGGCTAATTAAATTAGCATGAGAGAGCATTACTCCTTTAGGGTTACCGCTGGTTCCGGAGGTATACAATATTGTGGCCAAATCATTTGGCTGAATGGCCGATTTGATGGCCTTTAGTTTTTCCGGATCAGCGTTTGTTTTACCGGATTCCAATACTTCACTCCAGTGTCGTCCACCTTCAACTTTGTTGAAACAATAAATATTTTTTAATGCGGTGTTTTTTCCTGAACAACGTCTGACCTTATCAGCTAAATCTTTGCCCGAAACAAAAAAATAGCTGATTTCTGAATCACCAATAATAAATTCAAGGTCATGGTCGCTGATCGTCGGATATATTGGAATATCAATAGCTCCGATCATCAGACAAGCCATATCTGTAAAATTCCATTCCGGACGGTTATTAGCGATAATGCCGATTTTGTCAGAGGGTTTTACTCCTAATTTAAGCAGACCATACGCCAGGTTAACCGAATTTTCATAATAATCGTTGGTACTGTAGCGTACCCATGTGCCGCTTTCTTTCGCGGCAAGCGCATCCTCTTTTGGAAATTTTTCTAAACAATGAGGCAGAAGATCGAATAAACGTGTAAAAGACATGGTTTACAAAATTGAATATAAGGCTAAGAAATTGTTTTGCTAATGTAACAATTTATACCCAAGGAAGGTGAGTTTAAGAAATTGCAGAAGAGATTTCGGGCTTATCTTGGTTCCAGGGTGATATAAGGTATCAGCATTTCTTCCATGGAAACCCCTCCATGCTGGAATGTATTTCGGTAATAACTGACATAATGATTGTAATTATTTGGATAAGCGAAAAACAGGTCTTCTTTGGCAAAAACAAATACGCTGCTCACATGCTGCTTAGGCAAAAAAGCATCAGAGGGATTCTCCACTTCAAACACATCTTTTTTTACATAATCCATACTTTTTCCCGTCTTGTAACGCAGGTTCGTATTCACATTACGGTCACCAACCAGTTTGGAGGCTTCCGTAACTTTAATGGTGCCATGATCTGTTGTAATAACCAATCGTATTTTTTTTTCGGCCAGTTGTTTGATGATATCGTGCAAGGGAGAATGTTCAAACCAGGAAACGGTTATGGAGCGATAGGCGCTCTCGTCATTCGCGAGTTCGCGAATGACCTCCATTTCTGTACGGGCATGAGACATCATATCTACAAAGTTGTAAACGATGATGTTCAATTTGTTTTGGGAAAGATTAGGGATGTTTTCTGCAAGTTTTTTTCCCGCAGAGAGGTTCGTGATTTTATTATAAGACATTTTGATATCCTTGCCCCAGCGTTTGAGTTGTGCATTCATGAATTCCTCTTCATGCATATTCTTGCCTCCGTCTTCTTCATCATTCATCCATAGTTTTGGAAACATTCGTTCAATTTCAGAAGGCATCAAACCTGCGAATAATGCGTTACGGGCGTATTGTGTTGCACTGGGTAAAATACAAGAAAAAATTTCCTCGTTCTCAATCCGGTAATACTCATTAATGATAGGCTGTATCATCTTCCATTGGTCAAAACGAAGGTTATCGATCAACATTAAAAATACCGGACCTTCTTTGTCGAGTAAAGGAGCCAGCCGATTTTTTAACAGGGTGTGGGAGAGCAGGGGAGGATTCTTGTCTTTTCCGTTCAACCAGTTTACGTAATTGTTTTCAATGAACTTGCCGAAGAGTTTGTTGGCTTCGGTTTTCTGCATTTTCAAAATTTCCGTCATGCTTGGATCCTTGCTTTTATCCAGTTCGAGCTCCCAAAAAATGAGTTTTTTGTATACTTCACACCATTCTCCAAAATTCAATTTGTCGCTCAGTGTCATGCCAATGTTGCGGAAGTCCTGCTGATAGGCTGAGGTAGTCTTTTCGCTGATGAGTCTTTTGTTATCCAATATCTTTTTTAGTGAAAGTAGAATCTGGCTGGGGTTAACGGGTTTTATGAGGTAATCGGATATCTTGGAGCCAATGGCATCTTCCATGATGTGTTCTTCTTCACTTTTGGTAATCATAACCACCGGAATCTCCGGTTTACTGTTTTTTATTTTACTTAAGGTCTCTAGTCCACTTAGGCCAGGCATGTTTTCATCTAAAAAAATAATATCGAAATTATTTTTTTTTACGAGTTCCAAAGCCACGTCTCCACTGTTGGCAGTTTGTACATTGTACCCTTTGTCAGTCAGAAACAAGACATGTGGCTTTAGAAGGTCAATTTCGTCGTCCGCCCAGAGTATGTTTATTTTGTTTTCCATAGTTTTAATGCATTTCTTTAAAGGTAGTAATATACTAACTTATAACTATTTTTGTTTGATGTTGAACAAGCGAAAAATAATAAACGATCCGGTATACGGTTTTATTACAATACCTGGGGAGATTATTTTTGACCTGATCGAACATAGGTATTTTCAGCGTTTACGGAGAATAAAACAATTGGGTCTTACGAACCTGGTATACCCCGGAGCTTTACATACCCGTTTTCACCATGCAATTGGCGCTATGCACCTCATGGGCGAGGTGATCGAAGTTTTGCGATTTAAAGGGATTGAAATTACCGAAGAAGAAGCGGAAGCGGCGACCATCGCTATACTACTGCATGATATTGGCCATGGGCCGTTTTCCCACGCACTTGAAAATAGTATTGTGAATGGGATTAATCATGAAGACCTTTCTGAATTGTTCATGGAAAGGCTGAATGAGGAATTTGAGGGGAAGTTATCACTTGCTATAAAGGTATTTCAGGATAAATACAAAAAGAAATTTTTACATCAGCTTGTTTCCAGCCAATTGGATGTTGATCGGTTGGACTACCTGAAGCGGGATAGTTTTTATACAGGAGTTTCAGAAGGGGTTGTCAGCAGTGACCGGATCATAAAAATGATGCATGTTCAGAACAATGAATTGGTGATGGAGGTGAAGGGGATCTATTCTATTGAAAAATTTATTGTTGCCCGCAGACTCATGTATTGGCAGGTGTACCTGCATAAAACGGTTATCGGCGCAGAAAATTTATTGGTTAATATATTGAAACGAGCAAAGGATTTAGCAGAGAAAAAAATCGAATTGTTCTGTACTCCTGCCTTAAAGGAATTTTTATACAACAAACACGGTAAAGCAGATTTTGTTAACAACAAAGATCTTCTGGATGCTTTTGCGGAACTGGATGATAATGATGTAATGGCTTCTATAAAAGTTTGGGCTAAACATAAAGATCCGGTAATTGCCAGAATGTGTGAAAATATAATGAACCGTCACTTATTCCACATTGAATTGCAGAATCAGCCTTTCAAAGAAAATCTGATAAAAGAACTAACTGCTAAAGTGAAACAAGAATATAAATTAGCACAAAATGATTGTTCTTATTTTGTTTTTTCAGGTATCGTTGCCAATGATGCTTATCGTACGGATAAAATCCGGATCAATATTTTATTTAAAGATGGGAGTCTCAGTGATATTGCTCAGGCCTCGGATCAATTGAATATTGATGTTTTGTCCAGGACGGTTAAAAAGCATTTCCTGTGTTACCCCAAAGAATTGGAAATAGCTTCCTGATTTTTTGAAATAGCTTTTACCGGAGTAAGGTAACAAACCCTTTTAATACGGTATTTGCTCCCCCAATGGCCGTTGCTACAACGGTATAATAATAAGTACCCGCAGGAACTTCTACACCACCGGTTGTATGGCCATCCCAATATATTTTTTCAGCGATCTTATTGTATAGTTCAATTCCCCAACGATCGTAAATATGTATGGCAACCTGGGTATATCCATATTCTCCAACGTCAAAAGTGTCGTTGGTGCCGTCTCCGTTTGGACTGAATACATTCGGAATGACCAGATCTCCGATTACGGTGATCAATTTTGAAATGGAATCAATGCAGCCTCCGTTATCCACGATTTCCTTGACCAGGTAGATACCACTCTTTTTATAAATATGTGCCGGACTCTGCAACATTGAGCTGGTTGTGGTATCACCAAAATCCCAGGTCCAGGAAGTTCCTAGATTACTTGCATCTGTAAACTGAACGCTTGCACCCGCTTTTGGATAGGTAGGAGCATAAGTGAAGTTGGGAACAGGATAGGGTGTGGCAGAAATGGTAGGTTTCGATGGAACAATATAGCGACAGCCTGCACTATCCACTAGAATAAGGATGGGAAGGTAAGTTCCCGGAGAAGTGTATTCATGGAGAATACAACAGGTGTCTTTTGTTGAAATACTTCCATCACCAAATGTAAGCGTATCGTATTTTGTGTTAAAGAGTTGCAAGGTGAAGTTTGCAGCAAGCGGTATACATCCGGAAGGGGGAACGGTCAGAATTCCGGTAGGACCATGTACAATAATGAGATCTGTTTTCTTTATACTGTCCGTACATCCGGCCTTATTGGTGACAATCTCGGTAACCGTATATTTCCCTGGGGCAGTATAGGTATTAGAGCCGGAATCACTTTTTAAAGGGGGTGTAATGTTCCCATCTCCAAAATTCCAGATATGGGAGGTAATTCCGGAAATTGATTTACTTGTGTCAATAAATTGAAGAAACAATGGAGGACAAGGGATATTAATAATAGTGGGATCTTTGAATCCGACCACGGGTTTATCAATATAAATCAATTTATTTATCGTTAAGGTATCGCTACAGCCCCGAATAGAGTCAATCGCCACTAATTTCACCGTATATATTCCATTAGCTGTATAGAAATGAGGGGGATTGGGAGTTGAACTGAGCGGAGAGCCATCTCCAAAATTCCAGCTGTACTTGTTAGCATTTTTGGATAAAGTAGTAGCATTAAAGTTGATAGTACTTCCCGGACATGTAAGTGTATCATGATTGCCAACCAAAATGCCAGCTATGGGCAATTGAAATTGTACAATATTTGATTCTGTAATAGAACAAGCTCCATCCGCATTTCCAACGCTAAGCGTAACAGAGAATATTCCCGTTTTTTTATAATAATAAACAGGATTTTCAACATCGGAGGTATCTCCGTCTCCAAAATTCCAATGCCAGTTTGTAGCCCGAGGATTCGTTTTCGAACTATCCTGGAACGTCACTTTCAGACTATCACAACCACCAAGCGGTGTTACTGTAAAAGCAGGAATAATATCATAAACTTTGATGGTGTCTGTTTTTATAATGCTGTCCGGACAGCCAAAAGCATCGGTTACGACAAGTTTTACTGTGTAGGAGCCGGGAGTAGTATAGGTATGCGAAGTGGTACTTTTTCCTGCTCCGGAAATTGTTGTCCCATCGCCAAATATCCATTTATAATTGGTTGGACTTCCACCTATTGTCTTATCCGTAAAATCTACTTGTAAGGGATTACATCCTTGTGAAGGAGTAGTTAAGGTGAAATTCGGAACAAGATCGATTAGCAATAGCTGTAAAGTAGTGTCTACTTTACAGAGTGATTTATTGTTGAAGACGGTTAATGTTACGCTATACGTATTGGCGGTGGCGTAGGTATGTGTAACATTATAATCGGTAGAATCAAGTGTGCCATCCCCGAAGTTCCAGATCCACTTATCAGCTCCAATGGATTTATTCGTGAAGGTTCTGGACAATACGCTGTCACATTTATAGGAAGTCGTAAAGATGGGAACTCCCGGGCTGATATGAACATAATTGGTCTTTTTTAAGGTATCCGCGCAGCCGACATTGTAAACGATCTCCTGGATGGTGAATAAGCCCGTATCGCTGTATAAATGAGGTACAGGTGTTCCCATAGCACCTTGATTATCCCCAAAATTCCAGACCCATTTGGTCGCATTTTTAGAGGTATCCTTGAAAGTAACGGCTGTTAATGCACATTGTTGAAGCGGAGAAGCTTCGAATCCAATAATTGGTTTAGTAGTTACGATCACATCGGATAATATGGTAGTAGTAGATGAACAACCCGACGAATTGGTAATGGTCAATTTAACATTATAGATCCCCGTCGCGACATAGGTATGATTGGGGTCTTTTAATGTGGAAGTCGTTCCATCTCCAAAATCCCAGGCCCAGCTAGTAATGGGCTGGACAGAAAAGGAGGTATCCCTGAAATTAACCAGTAATGGGACACAGCCTTGTGCAGGATTGGGATTGGTAGCAAATATAGCCTGAGGGGGAGCGATTTGAATATACTGAACTTTGGTCAGGCTATCCTTACAGCCGGAGGCTGTTGAAACAACAAGTTTAACGGTATACTTACCGGTTGAAGTGTATACATGTGCTGGATTTTGAACCGATGAGTTAGGACTTCCATCACCAAAGGACCAGTTCCAGGTAGTTGAACCTTTTGTTGTGTCCCTGAAATTAACAGTAACGGGAGGAGTGGTGCAGGGATTCAGATTGTCGGCTGTAAATCCAACCACGGGCTTTGGATTGATAGTAATGAATGATTTTTGAACAAGAGAATCTGTACAAATACCTCCAAAATTAACCACCAATGTTACATCATAAGTGCCTGCATTTGGGTAAGTGTGAGCTGGATTCTGTGAAGTAGAGGTAGTTCCGTCTCCGAATT
>Ga0206820_1090_pt1 | contig 16827 bp, 19 predicted proteins | sample Alteio_BWOrgCont_84_FD_152857 | JGI IMG/M metagenome (GOLD analysis project Ga0206820, IMG submission 152857) | Enriched cells from forest soil in Barre Woods Harvard Forest LTER site, Petersham, Massachusetts, United States -... | ecosystem: Environmental > Terrestrial > Soil > Temperate forest >...
GCATTTTTCGTTTATATAAGTAAAAACGATAGCGAATAGTATCGTAAAATAATGCAACCACTAAACAACTTGATGCAAACAAAAGAGTTTTCAGTTTAAATATCATAAACAGAAATCCTCCGAGTACGCAACCGATAAAGAAAAAGACGATAATTATTAATCTTAAATAAATACTTCGTGATAATTTCTGCAATTCAATAGGGTTGCGATAAAAAAATAATTGTGATAATTCAATTCCCAAATCAGTAAACAAACCTGTTAAATGCGTTGTTCTAACTGTGGAATGCGAAACTTTAGTTACCAAAGCATTTTGTAATCCCATAGCAAATAATAAGGCGCAGGCGATGAATTGACTGCCGAGGTTCGACATTTCAGAACGATAACCGAAGATTCCCACAATACTTAAAATTAATATTTCAATTATCATTGGGTAAGCATGTGAAATTCTTGGTTTTATTCTGGATACTATTTCCACCAAAATATTTGAAACAAATGCACCCAGGAGGAAACATAAAATGAACATTAAAAAGATAATTGCTCCTGCGTAATGTTTATTAAAAAGTTCTTCGGCAAAATATGCAAAATGACCTGTAATATTCGTGGTCAGTGTTTTAACAGACAAAACACCACAGATGTTGACCATTCCTGCAATAAGCGACAAAATGGAAGCTAATCGCAGGTTGTGGATGTATGTTCTGCTTTTGCCCCTGTGACGAAACATGATTAATTTTACGTTTCTGCAAATTTACGATAAAGTAGTCCTTGAAAAACAGAATGCCGCAGGCCGAAAATGCCTTCACCCGATTACATTAAGGGCAGGAAATTGTTTAACTATATAACTTATCTTTGATTATCTGGAAACTAAAAAAATGTTATTCAATGAAGAAAAGTTGTCTGATATTTAGAACAATACTTTAGGCAGGCAGAAGCTGGTTATACAGTAATTTCAAAATGGCTATGGAACTTAAAGATATTATTAGTAGTGTGGGAGTGTTTTTCATATTGCTGGCGTTTTTTCTGAATACATTTAATTTTCTGAGTGAAAAATCAAAAATGTATTTTCTTATGAATATTACTGGTGGCTCATTTGCTTTTGCTGGAGCATTTCTAATGAATTCCATTCCTTTTATGGTAATGGAAATAATATGGGTGTTGGTAGCAGCTTATGGAATATTTAAACATAAATAGACAGCGTACTACCGTGCCAAACCTAAAGAGATTAAGTGCCAAAAAGCTGCCTTCAGGCTATTTGCAGCCAGCAAATATGAAAATCGATTTTGAAAATCAATAAGTAAAATGAGAAAGGAATTGTCTCCGAAACCACGCATTGAACTGTTGGAAACATTAAAAGCCCGTTTTGAGAAAAATATGAACCGTCATAAGGGTCTTGCTTGGGCGAAAGTGCAATCAAAACTGGAAGCCAATACAGAAAAACTATGGTCGCTCTGTGAAATGGAAAGAACAGGCGGTGAACCTGATATAGTGGGATATGATAAAAAGACAAACGAATACATTTTTTATGACTGTTCACCTGAAAGTCCGACTGGTCGCAGAAGTATTTGCTACGACCCAAAGGCACTTGAGTCAAGGAAAGAACATAAACCGAAAAATAGTGCCGTTGGCATGGCGACATCTATGGGTATAGAAATTTTGACAGAAGAGGAATATCAGGAATTGCAAAAACTCGGAACATTTGATACGAAGACTCAGAACTGGTTGAAAACGCCATCTGAAATTAGAAAACTAGGAGGAGCCATCTATGCTAGTTTTCATTACGGCAAAGTCTTTGTCTACTACAATACTGCTCCTTGTTACTTTGGAGGGAGAGGTTTCCGTGGCTCGCTTAGGGTCTAAAAATTGCGTAATCAGGAATGAAATTATATTTCAATATAAATTAACTCAGACTTAAGAAGTACCTTTATACAAATGAAATTCATTTGTTTCATATTCAGTTTTTATGTATTGGCTCTCACTTTGGCTCCGTGTATTGATTGCGATGGTGATGATAAACTCGTAACTTCCGCACATAAGCATGTAGATTGCAAGGATGATGGAGATGACGCTTGTTCTCCGTTTAGTCTATGCTCTTGTGTCGGTTGTTCAGGTTTTACATTTTCCGTACCGCAATTAGTTAATATTCCCGTAGCTGCTTCTACAGAAAGCTATTCCACAACTTATCAATCCCAATTCCAGACTAGCTTCCGTTCTAAAATCTGGCAGCCTCCCAAAATAAGTTAGTGTTTTCCGCAGTCGGTTGTTTACACCTTTCCAAGGATTAGCCTTCCGTATTTGTTTCATTAACTTAAATCAGTACAAAATGACAAAGCTTATCTTGCCTGCAATGGCAATAGTATATAGTTCGTTGGCTTTAGGACAAAGTACATTCAAAGTCATAGTTAAAGACCAAAAGACAAAGGAGAAGCTCATTGGAGCCACCGCCTATATTAGTAAACTGAAAATCGGTTCAAGTACGGACACATCTGGAACAGTCGTAATCAATAATATTCCCAAGGGAGAATATGAAATTGTCTTTTCATTCAGCGGATACGAAAAAGAGGAAGTGGAATATTCATTTCCGCTGTTAAAACAGCCGGCTGAAATTTTTCTAAAAAATGAAGACACTGAACTCAGTGAAGTAATTGTCACCTCTACCAGAACGAATTCGCGGATTGAAGATGTTCCCATAAAGGTAGAGGTCATTGGTGAAGAGGAGGTAAATGAGGAAGGCAGTATGAAGCCTTCCAATATCTCTATGCTCCTGCAAGAATCACCGGGTATTCAGGCTCAACAAACCTCCGCTACCAATGGAAACGTCAGCATACGCATGCTTGGACTTGATGGAAAATATACGCAGGTTCTTCAAGACGGATTTCCTTTGTATGGAGGTTTTGCTCAGGGGTTGAGCATTATGCAGATACCGCCTCTTGACCTGAAACAGGTAGAAATAATAAAAGGTTCTGCATCTTCCCTGTATGGGAGTGATGCGATAGGCGGCATAATCAATTTGATCACAAAACAGCCAACCGAAAACAGGGAACTCACTTTTGTTTTCAATCAGACTTCGCTGTTGGGCTCTGATGCCAATGCCTACTTCTCCCAACGATGGAGAAAATTTGGATTTAGCCTGATGACGGCAAACAGTTTTCAGACTGCTGTTAATGTCAGTGGCAATGGATTTTCCGACTTACCTGATGTTCAGACATTCAGTTTTAAACCCACTTTCTATTACTTCGTGGATACTTCGGCAACGGTGAGTCTGGGACTGAACGGAACTCTTGATAATCGTAAAGGAGGTGATATGCAGGTCTTGAAAGGTGATGCAGACAGTTTACACAGATTCTATGAGCAGGATATAACCGGCCGTGCTTCCTATCAGTTGAAATTTGAGAAAAAGCTGAAAAACAATAAATCATTCACTGTAAAAAACAGCATTTCCTATTTTAATGGGGCAATTAACCAGCCGACATTTCAGTTTGCGGGTACTCAAATCAGTTCTTATTCCGAGGCATCATTTAATTTCAGAATAAAAAGGCAGCAATTTGTAACTGGTATTAATGTCTCTTCTGAAAAATTCAATGAAGACAGCACCAAAAGTCATCTCCTCAGAAACTATAATTATGTAACCACAGGACTATTTTTACAAGACGACTGGAAACCTACAGATAAGTTGTCAGGACAGGCAGGTTTTCGTACCGATTACGTAAACCAGTTTGGCTTTTTTGCTTTGCCGAGACTGGCTTTAATGTATACCTTCAATAAGGCTTTTTATGTAAGAGGCGGAGGTGGTTATGGATATATGTTGCCAACCATATTTTCAACAGAATCCGAGGAACAGGGAATTAATACTGTTCCGACACTGTCTGCAAGTGTAAAACCTGAAAAATCAATCGGTTCTAATCTTGATTTCAATTACAGGAGACGTATCGGAGACGAAGGAATGATAACCCTTAATCAATCATTCTTTATAACGCAGATTAATGACCCTTTGGAATTGGAACCCTCTGGATTCCAGACCGAAACAAAACCAGTGGTAACGCAGGGATTTGAAAGCAATATCCGTTATAAGCTGGATGACCTTCAATTTGTTGTTGGATATACGTATGTGGATGCCAGAAGAGAGTATGACGCAGCACACTCCTTTGTTCCTTTAACTCCTCAAGACAGAATTGTTATAGATGTCATTTATGAAAAGGAAGGTAAATATTCCATCGCTTTGGAAGAATTTTATACCTCATCCATGTACCGGGACTACAACGAATCCAATACCCAGCCCTATTTCCTTACAGGAATTATCCTGCAGAAGCATTTTAAACATTTTAGCATCATCTTGAATTGTGAAAACATATTTGATGTCAGGCAAACAAGATTTGAAAATATTATTATCGGTTCAGCTGAAAATCCGACTTTCAAAGAGATTTATGCACCTTTGGACGGCAGGGTATTTAATATTGCAGTGCGGATAAAATTGTAAACTGCTTAAAAGCAGAACGCCCCCAACAAGAGGCGTTCCACAATCACTGACTGCAATTTACTTTTTGCAGCAACCTTTCCCATCCATTTGTAAACAAGTGGATTTGCCAGAAGAAGAACAGCCCTTATTCTCTTTGCAGATTTTGGCACATTCTTCTTTGACCTTTTTACCCGCATCACTCTTTTGAGTATCTGCGGTCATGCTGTTCCATTGCTTGCACAGGTCTTTACACTTGTCGTCCTTGCAATCTTTGCAACATTGGCAGTCGGTGGTCGGTTTTGTTCCACTTTTTGCGATAACTCCGTTGACGCTGAACGTCAGGATACATAGTGTCATAGCTATGATTGACATATACTTTTTCATTTTGTTTAGGATAAAATCGTTTGACTTAATTTTTTAACTATGATGAGTTTGTCAAACAATTTTCGGAGGATGCCATGCGTCAGAAAGAAAATCTGTGCAGGATTGTTCTATTGGTGAACTAAAATTTTGGTTAGAGGATGAAATTGGTGTGTATAATCCTGTTGGTTCTGTCGTCAGTGCGAAGATATTGCAGCAGCTCATAAACGGATTCCCCATTCCATTGCATTCTTTCGGTAAGCTTTTTTTACCTTCGTGAGCACAACAGGACATTTGACAGTGGGCTACTCCTGATGAAAACATTATTGGCAATGAAGGAGCCACGGTCAGGAAAAGAATACTAATGCTTAGTATGAGGGTAAATACTTTCATCACCTTAAAGATAAGAAAAATGACACACATCTATAAATTAGCAGGTATGACCTGCAGCGGCTGCTCTGAAAAGGTTAAGCTCCTTCTTTCCAAAGTAGAAGGCGTTGCCTCTGTAAATATAAATTTAGAAAAACAGGAGGCAGACATTACAATGGAAGAGCACATCAGCATTGATAAATTAAGAACGGCATTGGAAGGGACGAAATACAATATTTCCGAACAATCCCAGCCAGCAGCCATTGATATGGAAAAGCCGGTAACATTAAAAACATACCTGCCTATCTTTTTAATATTCGGTTATATTACTGCAGTTACACTGCTTATTCAGCTTTATCAGCCAAGATTTGATATAAGAGAATGGATGTGTCATTTTATGGCTGGTTTCTTTTTAGTCTTTTCCTTTTTCAAACTGTTGGACGTTCCAACTTTTGCAATGAGTTACAGCAGTTATGATATTGTTGGGAAAAGGTGGCTGGCTTACGGATACATCTATCCATTTATTGAATTGGCTTTAGGTATTTCGTTCCTGATTCCTTCTCTTTATTGGTGGAGCAATACCATCACATTCATTGTAATGAGTATAAGCATAATCGGAGTATTGCAAAGCGTAATGAAAAAGCAAAAAATACAATGTGCCTGCCTTGGGGCTGTATTTAATCTGCCGATGAGCACAATAACTATAATTGAAGATGCTTTGATGGTTGCAATGAGCGGGATTAGTCTATTTCTTTTTTTCTCCTGAGAAGGAAAAACGCCCGATGATTTTAAAAAATTGGCGGAAGAGAAAGGTTTATTGAAACCTGTTCAAAAATCGTTAAATTCAGGGTAAAAGAACAGCTCCTGAAGGCTAATGCAAGTTTTCTTTCAATAAAAGAGGAAAGCTCAAAAAAATAATAAAACAAACCAATTATGACAAAAGAATTATGGATTAATCTGCCCGTGAAAAACCTTGCCAAATCGAAACAGTTTTTCACCAAACTTGGATTTTTATTTAATCTTCAACATAGCGAATATGGCTTTGCTGTTGGAAATAAAAAAATCATCGTGATGCTTTTTGAAGAACCGGCCTTCAAACATTTTACTCGGCATGAGGTGTCTGACACTACAAAAGGTTCAGAAGTCTTATTTTCTATTGATGCTGAAAGCAGACAAGAGGTAGATGAAATGACGAACAAGGCAAGAAATGCAGGAGGTGTGGTCTTTGCCGAACCGGGCGAAAATCAGGGCTGGATATATGGTAGCGGTTTTGCTGACCTGGATGGACATCGTTGGAATCTGCTTTATATGGATATGAGCAAAATGCCGAAGCTTTGACAAGGATCCCTCGTCTGCAAAGCAAAACGAAGTATGCAAAACTGGATAAAACACCCAACAACTTTACGCGGAAAGTACGTTACGCTTATTCCCTTAAAAAAGGAGCATTTTGCTGAACTTTCCCTGTTAGCAGCGGATAATTGCAATATTTTGAGAAAGCCCTTTAATTATTCTTCTTTAATGCAGTTATATAATCCATTTCGGCTTTTATAGGTGCATAATCCAAAAGGCTTGAGTTTTTCATAACCCAAAGATAGGACATACTTGATTTAAATGGAAGACAAGCGTTCTTCTTGTCAGGATTACATTCGTTTGTGATTTTTAAATAATAATACGTTAGAGGTTCTTTGTCTTCCGTACAACCATCACCCCATATCTGAAAGGCTTTATGGCAACACCTAACCTGCTCTGCATAAAGTTTGAGCATAACCAATACCACGTATTTTTCAACTTCTTTTTTGTCTTTTTTATAGGATTTTTTCAAAGCTTTTACGATGGCGTCAGATGGAACAGGAAGTATAATTCCAAATGTTGTATCATTGGCATCAACAGGTGAAGGTTCAATGTTTTCGGCGTAATTCTTTATTTTGGCGAGGTCCTCATTTTGAGAAACGGCCACAAATGAAAAAACCAGAAACAAACTGTAAATGCAAAATGCGACTTTCATCAGTATCAAAACTAACATTTTTTAGACTTTAATGGGGCTGTGACAATACAAGTTTCTCTTTATGCAGTTTCGGGTATATTAATTGATGAAAAAAAGTTTAGTAAAAAGTCATTTTAATTTTATTTTTTATTGCAGATTTTAATAATGGAGTAGGCGTCAGTTGCAAAAAATGAAAATGTAAAGAATTAAAATTGTACTCCCGATAAATAGACGCATTTTTTGCTTCTGAATGAAGTTTCGTAGCAAAGAGCCGTTTTAACAACTGTGTATGCAGAAGTAAATTTGTTTCATAATTACGGAACATAATGAAAACAATATATAAAATGACAATGTTGCTTATAGTAAGGAAATTCATTGAATTGGAAATCTTCGAATTGCAAGAGCATTTTCAGTAAGTTTACATTACTATGTCACTCCTTCAGGGAATAATAATAGTAGTTACCGCATTTCACCTTTTTACTGCGATTCGGTGTGTGAGGACTATTAACCGAACTGCCGTTTTTAGTTCTCGTCAGAAAAATATTCATAGGGTGCTTGCCTTTCTTATTCCCTTCATCTGGTCTTTAATCATTAATGAAATGACTCAGAAAACACCCGGATCAAATGAGATTGAAGAAAAAAACGATGTTTCAAGCAATAATTGGTATGAAAGTGGAATAGGAGGCCACACTGGACGATCAATCTGATAAGAAAATATGAAAACAATATATTATTCTGGTTATCTTAATAAACAATCAAAAAACGCATGAAAAAACGATTATTTACTAAAACGGGAAGATTGCTGCTGAGCGCCTTCCTTGTGAGCTTTTCCGCTTTCGCTCAAATTACTGCGAATTTTACCGTATCTCAAACTACAGGCTGTATTCCTTTTACTGTCGACTTCACTGATAAGTCAACGGGAACAGGAATAAATTCATGGAAATGGGATTTTGGTGATGGAAACTCTTCAACCCTGCAAAATCCAGTGGATACCTATACTAAATCAGGCTCATATTCGATTAAGTTGAAAATTTCAAACGGAACAAATAAGGACTCTATCACAAAAACATCTTTTATAGTAGTTAATTCCGGAATTACTGTGACCGCAAGCTCAATTAATGCGCGATGTAACGGTAATGACGGGCAGGCGGTTGCAATAGCAGCTGGTGGAACTGGAGCATTAAGTTATTCCTGGAGCAACGGTGTTTCGGGTTATGTTGATACTGCTTTAAGTAAAGGAGCCTATATTATAACTGTTAGCGATGTGAATGGATGCTCAGCCACATCTACAGTTGATGTGGTAACAACCTTACCTCCAACGGTCACTGTTCAAAGCACGAGTAATACCTGCCAAGGAAAAACAGAAGGAACAATTTTGGTCAATACTACCGGAACGATCCTTAGTTACAACTGGAGTAATAAGGCGACGGGCTCAATGATATCCGGATTAAGTTCAGGGAGCTATTCGGTAACAGTCACCGATATTTATAATTGCATAGCCACAACCGCCGTTAGTATCGTTTCACTACCCAATCCAGTTGTGAATACGAGCCGAGATACAGTAGTAGGTGGTGGACAAAGTGTTCCTTTATTTGCCTCGGGAGGTACAACTTATTTATGGGTCCCCTCGACGTCACTGAATAATCCGAATATATACAATCCGGTAGCCGACCCTTTAAAAACGACAACTTATACGGTAATTGTAACCGATGCAAACAATTGCTCATCCATTGATTCCGTCAAAATTGTAGTTAAGCCAACAGGGATAAATGGATATACTAGCACCATTCATTTTAATGTTTTCCCTAATCCAACTTCAGATAAACTGAATTTTGTAAGTTCCGAATCACTTAAATCCCCCGCTACGTTAAAAATTATGGATTCCGATTCCAGATTAATATATCAGCAAATAATAGAACAAAAAACGGGTGCTTGTACAATTGACATTTCTTCTTTTTCCAAGGGCATTTATTACTATTTATTTAACACGGATACTGAAATTATTTCCCGAGGAAATTTTATAGTAAATAAATAGTTTCGGAAAGGATCCAATGGGGCCAAAAAAGCCCCGTTCCGGTGATTCTTTGTCAGCATTCTTACTGATTGAAAGCCCTGTAATTATCTCTGTATTGTAAATAGCATTGTTTGTTAACTGACGTTGCCAAACTTTAGTTGAAGGGCTCCAGCGGAAACCTTTTGATTTTAGATTGCATAGTATTTCAAATTTAGGTTTTTGTTTATATGCGATTTGAATCCGATCCATTGGATAGTTAAGAATAACGGAACCCTCCGGAAAATCAATTTCGTTTGTACTGATGCCATTTGCAGACTCTTTTTTCTTCTAATGCTGCAATCCGATTCCTGTAGTATTGAATCCTAGTGTTATTATTGGTGAGCATATAGGGAGCGAATGGATGTTTTTCCCATTTGTAAGGAACAAAATTTTTAATTTTTTCTTTCCAGTTATCGGATAAATCAGATTTTGACAAACTCGCTTGATTTTTAATAAATGCGTTGTGCACTGCATTTACTTTTTTCATTACGATCTGTTGATTTTCTGCATCTAAAAGCCTTTGACGGTTGAAGGATAGTTCATCAATAGGTGCCTTGTAATTTTTTTGTAATTACTCAGCAGTTATAATAAGATTTGCCAGGTTTTACCTATTATCCATATATTCCATCAGGTTTTTCCTTCCTTCCTTTCTAACTCTGTTTTTTATTAGGGATGTCCAGCCCAATATAATTCCAGCCACACCTAATGCCTGACATGCCCAACGGTAAAAATTAAAATGGTCGGTATGTGTTACAATTCTGCCATTAGAAAAAGTAAAATTTGCTTTGATGTGGTTGATTACTTTTCGATTTGTTTTTGAAAAAGTGTAAGTAGCTGTCCATTCTGCTGTTCCGCTTTTTTCATCTGCCCGTATATTGAAAAAATCTAAATGGGTATTGCTTTTGATGCAAAACATTTCCCACATTGCTTTTACTTCATTAGCAGTAAGATTGACAAACACCTCATCATTAAAAACGGCAGCATCAGCATAGCAATTTTGCATAGCCTTGTAATCCTTTTTTTGAAAAGATTGGTAGAAAGAAGTGACTAATTCTTGATTAGGTGTCATTTCTGAAATTTTGTCAGATGCCATTAGCTAAATTGGGTAATAAACTTAAAGCCTCCAAGACATTTTGTGAGTTTTTTATGGTGGTGTCGATAATGGAACGTAATACGGCAAATCTGTGAGCACCAGCAAATGCCCTGAACTGGTTTGACACCTTCATTTTGACTTTTGCATTGCAGATAACTCGCTCGGAGCCATTGTTGTCTGGAGGTACTTTGGGGTGATAGAGAAAAGTGAGAATAGAATCGGGATTTTTGTTGAGTCGTTTTATAAATGTCCGTACTTTTTTCTGTTTGTCGTTAAGGTCAGCCTGCAATAACTCGTCTAATTGTTGTTGGATAAATATGACTTTTTCATTGGGCAACAAATAATCCTGTGGGTTCATTTGTGATTTGAGTTCAAGGGCTTTTTTGAAAAGCTGTTTCAGTTGAACTGACCACCCGCACTTGAAAATATCAATGAAATTATTGAGTTCACGCAGCAAATGAGCTATGCAAATCTGATGTGCCTTAGCGTATACTTTTAATTGAGCAGGCAGGCAATCCGTTACATATACAGAAACAGGGAAACCATTTTTGAATAAATTGCTGATGGTTTCGTATCCACGACTGAATGAAACAGCAAGGAAAGTAAGTAGAGGTGTTTGGAATGTAAGTAGAAGTATTCGCGCTTGAACGAACCGTCTCTTGCGGGGGAAGAAAATATGTTTAGATTTTGTCGAGCCATTCTCCTATATCAATGAAGACAGGGAGTTGGAGGCAATGGATGAAAAAAATAGAGCGCAAAAAAAAACTGGTAAATCTGTTGAAAAGGCAGACTTACCAGTATGGTGGAGAATACCGGAGTCGAACCGGTGACCTCTTGCATGCCATGCAAACGCTCTAGCCAGCTGAGCTAATCCCCCTTATTGACTTTCCCTGGTTCACAAATTTCATTTGCAAATAATTGCAAGCGCTTAATCCTGGTTTACTTTCCAATTAATTTAGCACACAAATATAAGCATTGATCTGATATGAAATTTGTTTTTAAAAGTGCTTTATTCCTGTGGCTATTTAAGATAAGGCCCAGATTATCTGGGCCCTCACAGGAGTCTTATAATTCTACCTTGTTTTCTGGTTTTTTAGAAAACCGATATTGGACTATTTTTAGTTTGAAATTAAATATACGAAGGCCTAATTTTGAATCAGAAATATCATTGGGCAACAGCAAACTGAAGGAAAAGCAAAAATAAAACTAATCAACATGAAAAAAGTAAAATTTGCAAAAAAGCTAAATTTAAAAAAAGGAATAATAACACGGCTAACTGACATGAAAGCTGCTCTTGTTATGGGAGGAAATCTGTGTTCTACAGATGCTCCTTTGCCTGCTTCAGATGGGTCTCCTATGCCCACTTGTAGACCGCATTAAAGGCTATATAGAGAAGGGCATCAATCGATAGACCGTAATTGGTTTAAAAAAAAGCAGAAAACCTCAGCCTGCTTTTTTTTATGACATTTCATGATCAATTTAGCAGATAACTGCTTCGGAAATTAGCAATTACTATTTTTTTTTTTTAGCTTAGTTATGGAGAGCGAAAAATCGATTATAAATCATAGAAATACAACATGAAGACACACGTAACTAAATTTTACTTAGGACTATCAATTGCATTTCTGCTGATGAGCTTTCAGGGGAGAGCAGAGTACGACTATTCGGTTAGCAGCCTTGGTCCTCATCATGTCACACAAGGCTATAGAATCTTATTCGAATTAAATTGTACACGTACGGACACTGGAAATGCTTCAACGTTAGAGTCTTTATGGACTACCCTCGAAAATTTGCCACCTCATGCCACTATTGATTGGGCTGATTTTGGTACTTATTCCAATAGTTTTAGTGCTACGGACGGGAATAAAGTATATGGCAGTACTTTTAAATTTGCCATTGGAGTACAAACCAGCCCTGCAACGCCGGTTGGGACATATGAGATTACAATCCGTTGCAAATCCGGTAAAACGGGAGTGATCAGGACCGAGCCTTATATCATCATTGTTGACCCTGTTCAGCCGTTGCCGGTCGTTACGAAAACTTTTTGCGCATTACCTCCTTTACCGGACTCCCTTGCCTTTGTAAGTAAAATGAAAAGTATTGGGCAACATTTTTGCAAGGATACGGCAGACATGCAATGGGATTACGATCCCACGCTGGTATATTATGAGATAAGCGATTACCTGAAAGACTCTGCTTCCTGGTTGCCCTGCATGAGAACCGCAAGGTTTACAAACAGAGACATGGATAGCGCCTACGACAGGCGCAACGGGTTTGGCAGAGGTCTGGGAATAATTCCGGCCAGAGGGCTAAGACCAGGCTATTATATTTTTTCAGAAGGATTATACCAGGATTATATAAGAACCGGAGATACTTTATCCAGGTATGCAATTAATTTGTTTGCCACCAAAGCAAACTTCTCGGACTATAATTTCCCCCTTGGCTGGTTGCTTTCTACCACTACTTCCCGGGAAACGGCATACAATAGCCGCACATTCATTAAATGCAATGATATGGGAGAACATCAGCATGATAAACGTTTAAGTTATTACCTGGATATGGCGCTTGGTCATCTTGATCAGTGGTTTTACGTGCATAATTCAGATTATACCAGGCCTTTTATGGTTGGCTTGACGCTTAAAACGCTCATCGTGTATTACAATGAAGTAAGTCCTGATCCGAGAATATTTCCGGCAGTTAAAATGGCAGCGGATAGCCTGTGGAAAAATTTCTTTGTGGAAAGAAATGATTCGGCCGCTTTCAAATACACGGATGTCTATACCTCAACAGGAGACATGACCCTGGAACCCGATCTGAATATGCTGGTGGGTTCAGCCTATGCCTGGATATATCACGTAACAGCGGATACTTCCTATCTGCATAAAGCTGACAAAATATTCGACGGGATGGTCAGAACAATAATCCAATGGGATACAAAACAATATTGTCAGAACTTTCAGTGGTGTTTTGATTATATAAAATGGAGAAACAATAATCCAACAGATCCCAGTTGTTCCGCGGCACGTTTAGCATTAGGCATTGGGGAAGTAAGTTCCGCTACCGCTTTTGATATCTTACCTAACCCGGCAAATTCTCAGGTAAGTTTAAAATACACATTGCCAAATGCGCAATACACGCACATGGAGATATACGAAATAACCGGAAAAAAACTCAGTGTGATCCGCGATGCAAATGAAGCGGAAGGAGAACATCAGATCAGTGTAGATTTGAGTGCTTTTCCTAGAGGAATTTATTTTGTCCGGTTTAACAATGAAGTCAAAAAATTGGTTCTCCAATAATAAAACAGAAAACAACAGGAGTGAAAAATGGAAATTTAATTAGTTAAAAAACAGAGACATGAAGAAAACAATACTCCTGACGATCATTTCAGTAATCATTCATATTCACGTAACATTTGCCCAGGACGACTCCTGGATACAGGTGGAAGGAAATGGTTTCGGTTCAAAAAATGCAGGAATATTTTCAATGGATGCATATAACGGATTTATTTTTGCAGGAACATTCGTCAAGGGAGGGCTTTCTTCAGCCCAGTTGTGGAAGTCATCCACAGGCGATTGGGGAACTTATACCCAGGTAAATTCGTTTACTCCGGCGTTTGCGGCTTCCGATTATAACATTACGGCACTGGGCCATACCGCTCTTGGTGGCGGTTATATGTACCTGGGCCTTGCGAACAGAATAAAAGGGGCTGAAATTTACAGCTCTATGGATGGAAATTCCTGGACAAAAATTTCCAAACGGGGGATGGGAAATCACCTGAATACCGGATTGAGTTCCGACTTTGTTGTTGTTCCAGGCGGTACTCCGTCAAGTAGTTATCTGTATGTCGGTTTATCGGATACAACCAAAACCGGAGCGGCATCGATCTGGAGAACCTTATACAATGATGCAGATTCCACACATTGGACCAAAGTGTTGGATTTTTCAAATATAAATGTGGCCATTAAAAATGTAAGCTGGCTGACAAGCTGGAATAATAAACTATATGCAGCTGTCTATGACAGTGTGTCCCATATTTATGAATCGTCGGACGGTGTGACCTGGACAAAAAATACAGGTTCGGATAATGGTTTTGGAATCAACAGTAATAAGTTAATAGCAAGCATGTGCAGCTATAATGGAGCATTGTATGCTGGTACAAATAACAGTATTAAGGGAGGACAGCTTTGGAAAACGTCCAATGGAAGTCAATGGTCCCAGGTTAATGGTGATGCATTTGGTCAGGGGAAAGGAATCTATGAATTAAGTAGTCTGATCGTAGCAAATGGTTTTTTATGGGTAGCCGGAATATCTCCTTATAACTCGGGTTTGAATTATGGGGATATGGTTTGGAGGTGTATACAGGATAGCATCTGGACCCAGTCAAGCAATACCGGATTTTCCTACGCGGAAAATTCGACTGGATATACCTGCCTGAGTTCCTTCAATGGATACGTTTATATCGGTGTAAAAGATACCGTTACAGGGGGGGAAATAATGCGCACAGGAGCTGGAGTGCCACAGGCTGGGTTCACGGTAAGTGATTCGGTTATTTGCACGACAAAAGCGGAAAATTTTACAAACACATCTTCCCTTGCTGATTTATTTATTTGGTATAAAAACGGAGTACAGTTTGCGACCACTACTTCTGTTACGGATGGCGTCCCATTGATTTTAAGTTCAGCCGGAAGGGATACAATTATGCAAATAGCGATTAATTCAAGTACTTCAATGGAAGACACTGCGAGCTTCATTGTTACGGCAAAAGTCTGCCCTACCGGTATTGCTGAAATTAACCCGATCAATAGTTTGACGGTTTATCCTAATCCGGCAAACGGCCAGGTAATTGTAAAGTATACGCTGTTGAATTCTCAGTCAACTCAGATAGCTCTTTTTGATATCACCGGCAAGAAAATGAATACGCTCTATCAGGCTCAGGAATTGATTGTGGATTAATCAAAAAGCGTTAATGGTGGGAATTGATGTCGGAACAGAACGTTTGCAGCTTTTACGTAAACTTCTGAAAATTGAACGGGATGAAGATTTTGAACAATACCGTCAGCATTTTTCCAGGAATAATATCAATCACCGCAAAGAGAATGGAGTCACCTGGTACCCCGTAGTCATTTCCAATGTGGAAATTGGTCTCGGGGAGTATCTTTCTGTTGATATTGAACGTACGTCTAATCAGAATGAACCTCACCTTTTTACGGGGGGTAAATTGGCAGCCCTTTTTTCAAATGCAATCCCGGATACAGAACCAATCAATGGTACCGTCAAAGTCCTTGGTCCCAATAAAATCAGGCTTGCGCTGACACTCGATGAATTACCGGAGTGGTGTGAAGAGGGTAAAGTAGGAATTAACCTTCTATTTGATGAAGCTGGTTACAGGGAAATGAATATCGCCTTGGATAAGGTGATCAATGCTTCCCACACAAGATTGGCACAGTTGCGGGATGTGCTGTATGGGCTTAAACCGGCTTCCTTTGATCAGGTAAAAGCATTTTCCATTTCGGGTTTGAACCGATCGCAAAACGAGGCGGTCACTAAGATCGTTTCGGCCAAAGACCTGGCGATCATTCATGGCCCTCCTGGAACCGGCAAAACAACGACCCTGGTACAAGCCATCCGCAAAACATTGGAAACGGAAACCCAGGTATTGGTTTGTAGCTCGAGTAATACAGCGGTTGATGTACTTACTGAGAAACTATACCGGGAAGGAATAAATGTTTTGCGTCTTGGTAATCCTGCGCGGATTTCAGAAGAAGTGCTTATCAATACCCTGGATGCAAGGATAGCGGCCCACCCATCTTTTAAAGATCTGAAGAGCTATCGAAGGACTGCTGACGAGTACTTTCGGATGGCAGGAAAATACAAAAGGGTATTTGGCAGGGAAGAACGGGAACAACGGCAATTGTTATACCTGGAAGCGAAAAAAATTCTGAAAGATGCCCGTGTACTCGAAGATTATATTTTACAGGAACAATTTGATAAAGCCCAGGTGATCGCCTGCACTCCGGTTGTGTCGGCAGGCAGAATGATGCGGGACCGGCACTTCAGCACTTTATTCGTGGATGAAGCGGCACAGGCTTTAGAACCGATGTGTTGGATCCCTATCACACGTTGCGACCGGGTTATTTTTGCGGGAGATCATTTTCAATTGCCGCCAACGGTAAAATCCAAAAAAGCGGAGGCAGAGGGGTTGAAGGAAACACTCTTTGAGAGGTGTATGGAAATTGAAAGCTGTTCCGTGATGTTGGATACGCAGTATCGCATGCACGAGCATATTATGAATTTTTCCAACCGTAAATTTTATAAGGGGAATTTAAAGGCGGATACTTCGGTAAAGGAGACTCTGTTGAGTTTTGATAAAGAAGAAACTATTTTGAATTCTGCACTTGATTTTATTGATACAGCTGGATGTGGATTTAATGAAATCCTTAATCCCGAAAGTCTGAGTATTTCTAATCCCGAAGAAGGGAATTTAGTGCTGAAGCATTTGAAAATGGTCCTGGAGC
>Ga0206820_1091_pt1 | contig 16812 bp, 12 predicted proteins | sample Alteio_BWOrgCont_84_FD_152857 | JGI IMG/M metagenome (GOLD analysis project Ga0206820, IMG submission 152857) | Enriched cells from forest soil in Barre Woods Harvard Forest LTER site, Petersham, Massachusetts, United States -... | ecosystem: Environmental > Terrestrial > Soil > Temperate forest >...
ACGTCGGAGTCGACTGCAAACCTATTTCCGACCGTCTGTAGCAGCACGACAGTGCTCTGTACTCGCATAGTCAGACGACTATTAACGCTACGGCCTTTGGGATTAGTGCTTCGTTCCATTTCCAATCATCCTGTACAAGCGTCTTCGGGCCACCCGACGGTACGCTAATGTTCCAGCAGCGAGAGAGAACTACCCATGAAACGTCGAGATATCGCTGTATTGGGAATCGGTGCAACTGTAGTGTTCATTAAGCCCAGATGGCCCAGATATAACTGCTTTATCCGACGAAATTAAGGAAAGCGTTTCCGACGCTTTGTTCCAGCACAAGGAACCAGTGCGAACCACATTGAGAGACCTGTAGCCCTTCGATGGCTTCAGCAACTTGGCTGCGAGCACCAAACCAATCATTGATGGCGGCGCGACGGGTAACCTAATTAACGCCTGATATGCCGCCCGTTACGCGTTCCGACGCTAGCGCAATTCGAGGCTTAAGACATGCTCACGAGAATCCGTACTACCGGGATGATGTCGGCACCGCCTTCCCAAATTCTAAATTTGTTGGTGTCCAGCATCTACCGGTTATCAAGCTGCGCCTTGTTGTTTCTTCTATCTCTACCCGCTTATGCGGCCGCGCCTTCTGCCTACTCGCCATCCGCATCCATACCAGGAGCAGCGCACGTATGTGCTGCGTGCCATGGTTATCAAGGAACCGGCAAAGCTACCGGCGTCCCGCGCATTGGCGGAATGAATGCCAATTACCTTGCTCACGCCCTTGCCGCGTTCAAGGCGGGAAGACGTCGAAGCAAAGCAATGCAACCCATCGCGCGCGCACTTTCCGCCACCAACATTGTCGCGGTATCCAAATACTTCGCTGCGCAAGACCCCCCTCTAGCGCCTTCCCCACAGCCACCTTCACCCGACTGGGTGACTGCTGGCAAGACGTTGGCCGTCCAGGGGGCCGAAAAAAATATACCCGCATGCTTCGAATGTCATGGGATGAATGCCAGAAAGACTGACCAACTCGTTCCAAGTATTGCCGGTGAGCCAGCCATCTACGTAGTAAGGAGACTACACGCATTTCAGGCACTCGCCCGCGTTGGTGCTCCCAAACCTGGGTCGATGACTGAAGTGGCCTCCAAACTTACCGACACACAGGTTCGTAACGTTGCGGCATACCTGTCCGTAACTCCACCTAAGTGACTTTTTTAATGCGCCATATGAAGTGGGCTTGCTTTCAAACTTATTGCTGCTGATCAGGCTGCTCGCGGAACACCTGAGTGTGTCGAAAATGAACAATTGAATGAGACGAAAACTGATGCCTACGATTTTTGATCCGATTCAGATTGGCGCGCTGAAGCTAGCAAATCGCATTGTTATGGCGCCGCTTACTCGCATGCGTGCCTTCGATGAGCGAACACCGGGCCCTATGCATACAAAATACTACGCTCAGCGAGCCAGTGCAGGACTAATCATTACCGAAGCGACCTCGGTGATGCCCCAAGGTGTTGGTTACCCCAATACTCCTGGACTCTGGTCTGAGGCGCATGTTTCCGGCTGGGCTGCAGTTACTTCTGCCGTCCACGCCGCACGCGGGCTGATTATCTCGCAGCTTTGGCACGTCGGACGCATCTCCGATCCCATTTTCCACGGTGGCCAACCTCCCGTCGCACCGAGTGCCATTGCAGCCGATGGAAGCGTCAGCGTCTTGCGACCGCAACGCCCGTATCCGGTACCGCGAGCACTGGAAACCGCGGAGATTCCCAACATCCTGGACGGCTTCAGGGCCGGCGCTGACAACGCTAAACGTGCAGGTTTCGATGGCGTAGAGCTGCATGCCGCCAATGGTTATCTCATCGATCAGTTCCTACATGACGGATCGAACGCGCGAATCGACCATTACGGCGGCTCGATCGAAAATCGAGCCCGCTTGCTACTGGAGGCGATAGATGCCCTACTTGAGGTTTGGCCGGCTGAACGTATCGGTGTCCATCTAAACCTAATGTCTAGTCAGCACTCGATGCGCGACTCCAATCCACGCGCACTATTTGTCTACGTTGCTGAGCAACTGAGCGCACGCGGCGTCGCCTTCATTTTTGCTCGCGAGTCGCTCGATCGCGGTGACCAACAGATCGGGAGCTACGTACGACGCGCCTTCAAAGGCACTTACATCATTAACGAAGGGCTTACTAAAGAAAGCGCCGAACGAGCCATTGAAGGCGGATACGCTGATGCTGCAGCGTTCGGGCGATCCTATATTGCCAACCCCGATCTAGTGGAGCGTTTGCAACGAGGCGCGCCGCTTAATACGGTCAATGCTGAAACGATCTACACGGATGACGAAACGGGTTACACCGATTACCCATTGCTGGGTGAACACTTGTAAGCAGAAGCAACGAGGTCTAGAGACAATCAGAACCTTGCCGCCAGGCAAACTGCACCTGGTTGTGATACTTGCACCGTTTTTAACAAAGAGCTCTCTGAACGGGAAATCGCCATGAAGCTTCGACTACAGAAAATAGCGGACATCTAGCGATTTTATTGCCGCACAAATTTTTTTTGCCCACCGACTTTCTTGCCCAAAAATGAGCCTTACGAACCGATTGATTTCCTCACCCGCACACTAGATCAGCTACCAGCTAACAGGCAAACGAGCACCCGATTGCTCCACGCAATAGTGCAAAGCACGTTTAGCTAACCATCTCCAATAGCCTGCGGCAACAGAGTACCCATGACAGATGGCTTTCAACGTTGAACTTCCGCCACCTGGAGGATTGGAAAGTTGTCGAGCAGGGAAACTAAGGCAGATTATCGGGTACGGCAGAGCGAACTTTTCCAGCAAGAAGCAGATTTTGCATCGACCCAAACATTGTGAGGGCGGGCGGTGAACCCTTTACAGTCAGCATTAGCATCCGTGCGCGATGCAGTGTCCTCTCTCGTGAATCAAGCGAGCGAGGAAGATCTACGAGTAGCGTTACTTCTTAGCACCTCAGGAGGTTTTCTAGACGCGTTTACTTGGGTGGGCCATGGCGGCGTCTTTGCAAATGCACAAACAGGAAACATTGTGCTCCTTGGGCTTTCACTCGCAGCAGGTCATTGGCAGCCGGCAGTTCGTCATCTTCTGCCCATCGTCGCATTTTTCTGCGGCATCTTCGCTGTTTACCATATCAGATCGCGAGTCGCCAAACGCGATTTGAAGAACACCGCGATGTGGTGCCTCGGTTTGGAGATTGCGCTTCTGATCGTCGTAGCCTTTTTACCGAGGACGTTTCCCGATAACCCAATCGTCTTAGGCATCGCATTTGTCGCCGCCCTACAGTCCACCAGTTTCAACAAGGTCTTGGGCATTCCTTACAGCTCGGTCATGACGACGGGGAATCTTCGCCGCAGCGCTGAAGCTCTATTTGATGGAATGTTTGAATCAGGCGGACCGGCTGCATTGCATCAGACCCGTGTTTTCGGAGCCATCTGTGCAATGTTTTGCCTCGGGGCATTGTTTGGTGGGCTAGCTACGTCGCGCCTAGGCAATCGCGCGCTCGTCATTGTCATTGCTATTCTTTTTATGACGCTTGTGATGTGTCGAACAAGACGACGGGTTTTTGCTTGAAAGCCTTGCTCGCGATTGCACGATGCATGCCACGGAAACGGTCGCCTTGTGATGGTGAAGACAGAGAGGTCACGAGGCGTCTCGTCACACCAATGATCCGCAACATTTCGCGCGATTTTTCCATATATCCCTAGTCAATTTGTTCAAGCCAACGACGTCATTCTGGCGCTAGCATCAATCTTAATCGCCGGCCATTCTTTCTCGAAGCACGATTATGATGATCGTTCTGCTTGTGCACCGCGATGTTGATCGCTTCTCTCACAAGGGCCGACATTGCGACATTGGATCCTCTTCAGTCATTGCATCTCGACGTAACCCACCTTTACATCACACATTCTGCGCACGCCGGATCTCAAATAGCGGCTGCGACGACGAATCAGCGAACGCAGATGCGTTGTTTGCCAAAAACTTAGTGACTTCGACTGCGTCATCTCTCCTCCGGATGCTGAGTGCATTAAATGCGCAATGCGATCTGTCGGTGACGGAATGAAGTGGTGACGCCACTTTGGATGTCTATACGCTGATTATTTTTAGTCGTTGACCAGGAAAACTCATGGGCGAGTCACTCATGATTAGGTTCAAAGTTATCTGTCAAAAGCAGAAGATCCATTCACCATTAAGCGAAGCATTCCTTCTCCGCGACGACTCTTTGATGCTGTTGATAGCATGCCGAAAGCTAGCTCATGCAGGCCAGTCATCATTTGTATTGCCGCAAGGCGAATGCCGAAGGTATCAAGACGATGCATAGACGTCGCATCGTTATGACCGGCCTATTTGTCGCAAGCACTGGCGTATCCGCTCAGAGTACCGACTCGTCCTTCTCTCCACAGGCAAATCAGCAGACGAAGCTCGCAACCGTCGACAGCGTTCCTCAAACTCCACTTACAACGAATTGGTATCTACGCCAGTGGCTGGAAAAAAGCGGCATTGATCTAAACGCGCACATTATCATCGAGCCCGCGGCGAATACGGACGGATACAAAGGTTCGGGCGTTGTTTCCGCGGAGCAAATTGATTTTGGCGCCATCATCGATACTAGGAAGCTGCTTGGATTCGAGGGCACGGTACGAATTGTCTTTTCCGACCGTTTTGGTGGTGCGATTCAGGAGCGCTATACAGGCGCTTATATTCAGGATCAGTCGTATTGGGGGCAGGGGCAGAATTTTCGCTTCAGCGAACTTACCTATGAGCGATTTTTCCTCGATTATCGTCTGAGTCTCAAGGGCGGTTTCTATTCCATGGGAAACGATTTTGGCGGTCTACCTTACGTCTGTAACTTCAACAACAACGGCCAATGCGGCCATCCTTTAGGCCTCATATATGGGTCCGGTTGGCTCGATAGTCCCACTGGGGCATGGGGCATGCGATTCAAATGGAGCGATCCTTCCGGGTGGTACGCGCAGTCCGGCGTTTACGATGTCAATCCGTCCAACAAGCAGGCAGATAACGGCTTTAAGGTGAGTATTGCCGAAACGACCGGAGAATTTATCCCGGTCGAGTTTGGATACTCGCAAGGAGAAACTCCCGCCGATTATCCAGGGATCTACAAGGTTGGCTTTTATCTGGACACCTCAAACGCACCGGTGCTTGGCATGATGAATCGATTGGCATCGCATCGTACCGGTGAGTATCTACAGGCTGCCCAGAAGATATGGAAGCCTTCCGACTATTCGGTACGTGGGCTATCCATATTTGGAGTGGCCACGCAAGCCGACGTTACTACGGGCCTTGTCCGTTATTCCTGGGAGGCCGGCCTGAGCTGGCGCGGAGCGCTCCGTGACAGGGATGAAGATACCGTGAGTTTTGCTTGGACGAGGTTAGATATATCCGATCGCGTACGACTCGCCGAGGAACTTTCTAATAGGCCGCCCCAAACAAACGAGCAACTGTTCGAGTTGAATTACGGCGCTCAAGTTGCTCCGTGGCTTTTGATCCGGCCAGCTATTCAATACGCCTTTCAACCGGGGGCTTACGCCAACCGACCGAACAGTTGGGTTTTTTCACTACACGTGCAGGCGACACTCTAATCCGTCTGTTCTCGATAGTTGAAATGTAATTCGTAAATTCGGTCCGACGCCCCTCGATTCCGCGTCAGAACATCGCGCGCCAAAGACTGCCGTAGCCGCGATAACCCTTTCTAATCGCACTGCCCTATTGGCCTCTTTCAGCCAGAACACGAGTATTCGGTATTGGCGTCGGCTCAACAGAAAGGCGAACGCTCATCTAATCCTTTGAAGAAAAAAGCCACCCACAAGGTGGCTCTTTTGCTGAGAGTGCATAGTTCGAGGACAGCATCTAAGCATGCTCCAGAGGCGCTAGAGCCACCCCGTTTCTCAGGTGCAAGCTTTCCGGCAGATTGCCCCGGAACAGGTGCTGACCGAGGTGCCCTAGGTTGGAGTGCATATCCGCGTAGACCTTGCCGCCGATATCCCGCCAACGCCGGCAGAAAGCGTAGTCCTCGGAAAGATAGCGGCGCGTATCCGGATCCACCATGCAGTCGAAAAAAAGCCAGTAGAACGGTGTCTCCGGATTGCCAAGTGGACCGTCTGGCATATAGTTCAGCTCTGGATAGTGCTGCATCAGCTTTGGGAAAACCTGCCGCTTGATCGCCATGAAACCCGTCGGCGCCTCCGCCACTTCCACAAAACCATCCACGGTCGCGCTCTCGCGCAACGATTCGGCCGTACCACCCACTGCATTGAACGGATAATCCGTATAAAGCGACTCGAAGGCTTCTTGTGTCGTACCTGCGGGTAGCCCTTGTTTCGGCCAGTTGAATCGTTTGATCGGATAGATTCCGGCGGCCACGTCGTAATCGGAAAGCAGTAGACGGATCGCTGCCGACGGATGAAAGGCGATGTCTGCATCGATCCAGAACAGATGCGTATATTCCTCATGCATGAGGAAGAACTTGACGAGCTCGTTCCGTCCGCGCGTCACCAGGCTTTCGGCGCGCATGTGCAGTGAAGACCTCAGCCCAAGCCCCGCTGCTTCATGGGTCAGCTCGAACATGCTCGTGACGTAGTGCATGGACACTGCCGAGACATAACAGGGCGTGGCCCACAATACGTTCATGGATTGCAGCGCTGAGGGGTCAAGCATAGGCTTTTCCATGAGCGCTCATTGTGGCCCGAAGATCCGCGTACGTCATCGCAGGGTGTACCCAGTCACGCGCCATACGTGATCGTTGTCCAGATGAAACGAGATCAACTCACGAACAGGCTGCTTTTCATTGGCAAAGTGCGTAGCAAAAGCGACATTGGCGAACAAACCGGGTGGGAGCTTCCTGCCGTCAGACTGGCTGTACGTAAGCAACGCCAGACTGCGTGCTACAGGGGAACCAACGGTCTGGCGGTCGGCATCGACCCCGCGTACAAAAGCATCGCGACCGATAATCTGCTTGGTGACGGTAGAAGCGCCATCCCATACTTCGGCAACCAGGTTCTGATCAACCATCTGGGCTACTTGCAAGGCCGCTCGCTCCATTTGCTGATCCTGGTGTTGCTGATCGGGCGTGGCCGGGTGCGCTACAGGCGTTGCCGGCGCGGGAGATTGCGCGTAAGCCGTAAACCCAGCCGTGAGCAGTGCAGCGAACAGTATGCTTTTTCTAAACATGGCGTCACCTTTCCTATAGCTCTAAGTGCAGCGGCATCAGCCACCATGCATCTCAACACGTACTACCACGCGCCGGTTGGGCGCGAGGCATGCGATCAACGTATTGCGTGATGGGCCATCGGGACATTGCACCACCGGATCAGACTTGCCGCGGCCTTCCGCCCCAATCAGGTCCGATGGCACGTGCCTTTCGATAAGGTACGCCGTCACGGTATCGGCACGCCGCTGCGACAGTGTCTGGTTATACGCATCGCTGCCAAGCCTGTCGGTGTAGCCCAGCACATGGATGCGCACGATGCGGTTCTGCTCGGCCAGTAATGCTCCAGCCAGACGATCGAGCTGCGCGCGGCCATCGTCCGTGATGTCCGCAAGGGAGTAGCGATCAAACTTGAACAGCGCATCTGCCGAAAGCGTCGTGACCTGTTCGGTTGCGGCATTGGCCGGAGCGGGAGCAGGTGGCATCATGTAGTGCGAACAGTCCTCCGGTTTCCAGTAGAAACTGCGCGCCAGTTTTTTTTCATCAAACAGAATCTTGAACTGGCATACGGTGACACGATCGGAATCGGCATCGCGGAAGTTGAAGACGTAATTCCATTCGCGCACGTCCCATATACCTTCCTCGAAGTGCGGATAGCCGATTAGCACGGCAATCTGCTGTTTGTTCATGCCGGCATGCACGGCGCGTAAGGCAGCAAGCTCCGGAAAGGTACCGCCGCGATGCATCGGTGTTACATCTTCCGGTGCAGGCCATACCAGTTGTTGCGCGCCCGAACCATCTTTGGCGACACCGTGGCTGACACTGCCGCATCCGACCAGCAGCAGGCAGGCAAGTAACGTGGCCCATGCGAGCACGGAAAATGGGCTCAACGCGACAGATTTGAAGTGCTTCGTCATCATGGCTTGAATCCTCTTCACCACATCACCGCCGCGCCGACACTCACACCCGCATCACCGCGCGTGTTGTCGCTGAAATTGAGCTTGTAGACCCAGCGGCCGCTTTCGGTAATGGTGGACAGGCCAACAGCAATACCCGCCTGCCCGTGGAATGATCCGAGCGCCACCGCTGCACCGTTCTGATTCGGCTGATAAGCCTGCGGCAAACCCGCCATTGCCATGGCCGAGGCCACGCCGGCGTTAGCGCGCGCGGCTATGGTGTTGAGGTTCTGGTTGATATTTGCCAACTGCTGGTTCGTGTAGCTTTGTGCCCAGTTCTCTGCCGTCTGGACGGCGGCATCCACCTGCCCGACATTCGCTGCATCCGTGGGTGCCGTACCCGCTGCCACGTTGGTGATCTGTCGCTGTTGCGTGGCCGAACCGACCGACACCACGTTCGAGTCACCACCATCGGTGGAACCGGCGCCCAGGGCTACCGAGTTGTTACCGCTCGATGTCGCACCACTGCCGATCGCCGTGCTGTTAGTGCCCGAAGCCGACGAAGACGGGCCTTCCGACACCGCATTCGCGCCAGTCGCGGAAGCTGCATTACCGGTGGAATCCACTGAGTAATACTTGTTATTCGCACCACCGTTGGAAATATTGTTGACAGAGTTGTCCAGGTTATTGATCGCGGTGGTATTGGCATTCACCTGCTGATTGGTCGCGTACAGTTCTGAACCGTTCACCGCGTCCGTGCTGGTAGCGTTGACCTGCCCCGCCGCTACATTGGTAATAGTGCGCTCATTGCCAGCCGTACCCACGCTCACTGTACTGGTGGGCGCAGTACCCGCTACTGCATAGGTGTTGCCGCCCACCGTTACGTTGCTGGTGGCGATCACGGCCGAAGTCTTTGAGCCCGCGCCCAAGGCTACATCGCCCGCGTTCGCACCCGCTGTTGCACCGTTTCCGATTGATACGGCATTGGTGGTGCTGGCGGTGGATACGGGACCAATCGCCACGCTGTTCGCGCCCGTCGCACTGGAATCGGCCAACGACGAATTTGCGTGGAAGTATTTGATGCCGCTACCCCCGCTGATAATGTTGTCGAGCGCTTCGTTGGTGGCGTACAGCTCACTGCCATTCACCGCATCCGTGCTGGTGGCGCTGATTCGGCCCGCTGCCACATTAGTGATGGTGCGCTCATTGCCTGCACTGCCTACGCTCACCGTGCTGGTTGGATTGGTCCCAGCGAAGGCGTACGACGTGCCGTTGATCGTGGTGCCCGTGGTTGCCACCACGGCCGAGGTCACCGAGTTTGCACCCAGGGCTACATCACCTGCTTGCGCGGAGGCTGATGACCCAGCACCCAAGGCTACGTTGGTGGGATTAGCGGTCACTGCTCCCGCACCGATCGAGATTGCCTGAACGCCGCTCGCGGTGGCATTCGTGCCCAAGGCAATGGAATCCTGCAGATTCGACGTAGCGTTCTCGCCGATCGCGACACCACCCGGTGCGTTTTGCTGCACGAGCGCGCCATTACCCATACCTATGCCGTTATCGCCGTTCACAACGGTGTTCGGGCCTACCGCAATGGAATTATTGCCTACTGCGAGGGAATCCGGATCAGTGGAGTTGGCGTGGAAATATTTGGTAGTAGTGGTGGCGAATGAACTCAGCGAACCGATCAGCTGCCGCACCGTCACTGCATCGTTCGGCTGCGTACCGTCTGCCACATTGGTAATTTGCCGGTACGTGGTGGAGCTGCCTACGGATATGGCACCAAGTAGCGTACGGTCAGTCGTGTTGTAGGGAATGATCGTGCCGCCGATAGTGCCGCTTGCCGGCGTCAGCGCGCGATCGGAAACCGAACCGGAACCCAGCGCCACGCTGTCGGTAATTGTTGCCTGCGAGTTATAGCCGAGCGCGGTAGCGTTGGTCGCCGTGGAGGATGCCGCCACGCCTGCTGCGAGCGAGTTCGCGGCCGTCGCACCGTTGTTGGTGTAGTTGGCCTGCTGCGTGCCGCCATCGTCGACGCTGTAGTAATGGGTAAGCTGGCCGGAAAGCGATGTGTCGAGACTGCTGACCGCCTCGTTCGTCGCATACAGCTCGGAACCATTAATGGCATCGGTACTTGTTGCACTGATCCGTCCCGCCGCAACGTTGGTGACGGTGCGTTCGCTACCCGCGGAACCCACGCTCACCGTGCTGGTTGGCGTGGTACCGGCGAAGGTATAGGCAGTGCCATCGATGGTTTCGCCGGATGTCGCCACCACCGTCGATGTCACCGAACCAGCACCCAGCGCTACGTCGGCTGCCTGGGCGGTGGCCGTGGCGCCTGCACCTAGCGCAATGGCTTGTGCTTGATTTGCGGTCGCTGTATTGCCGAATGCCAGCGCACTCGCCCCAGTGGCATTGCTGGCATTACCCAGAGCCACAGCACTCACGCCGTTGGCGACATCGCCGTTGCCCAACGCCACTGCACCATTGCCGTTAGCGGTATTGTTCGCGCCCACGGCCACGGCTCCGTTGCCGGTGGCGGAATTCGGATCGCCAATCGCGACTGCACCACTGCCATCGGCCGTCTGACCTTCGCCCAGCGCAACAGCACCCGTACCGCCGAGCACCTGCGAATTCTGTCCGCCCGCGATCGAGCCTGCACCGGCAGCCGCCACAACGGTATTGCTATCGCCGATGGCGACTGTCGAAGCAGCGAGGGCCTGCGAGGTGTAACCGATCGCCGTGGCATTAGTTGCTGTAGCCGAAGCCGCCACTCCCGCCGCGAGCGAATTCGTACCCGTTGCGCCGTTGTTGCTGTAGTTCGCCTGCTGCGTGCCGCCATCGTTGACGCTGTAGTAATGCGTGAGCTGGCCAGTAAGTGACGTGTCGAGGTTGTTGATAGCCTGGTTCGTCGCATACAGTTCCGAACCGTTTATTGCATCAGTGCTTGTTGAGCTAACCTGCCCCGCTGCTACGTTGGTGATGGTGCGGGGGTTGGCCGCCGCACCCACACTCACCGTGCTGGTTGGTGTGGCGCCGGCGAATGTGTACGCCGTACCGGCGATGGTAACGCCCGACGTTGCTACGACCGTCGATGTCATCGAACCCGCACCGAGAGCCACGTCGCCCGCGTTCGCACCGGCTGTCGCGCCATTGCCGATCGATACCGCATTGGTCGTGCTCGCCGTGGATACCGGACCGATCGCCACACTGTTCGTACCCGTCGCAGCCGAATCGGCCAGCGTTGAATTGGCGTGGAAGTATTTGATGCCAGCGCCGCCGCTGACGACGCTCGTTATCGCCTGATCCGTCGCATACAGCTCCGAACCATTGATCGCATCGGTACTCGTAGCGCTGATACGTCCAGCCGCCACATTGGTGATGGTGCGCTCGCTGCCTGCCGCGCCCACGCTCACCGTGCTGGTTGGTGTGGTGCCGGCGAAGGTGTAGGCGGTGCCGTTGATAGTCGTACCGGTCGTGGCCACCACCGTCGAGGTAACGGAACCCGAACCCAGTGCTACGTCGCCGGCTTGCGCGCCGGCCGTCGCATTCGCACCCACGGCAATGGCGCTTGCCTGACTCGCCGAGGCCGTATTGCCGAAGGCCATCGCGCTCGCACCCGTCGCATTACTGGCGTTACCCAGCGCCACTGCCGCCAGACCATTTGCGACATTGCTGTTCCCCAGCGCGACCGCGCCCTGTCCGGTGGCGGTATTGCTGTTGCCCATCGCCACGGCGCCGGTGCCGGTGGCCGTGTTCGGGTCGCCGATGGCTACCGCACCATTGCCGTTCGCCAGATTGCCGACACCGATCGATACCGCTTGGCCACCCGTCGCCGTGGCTGTCTGGCCGATCGCCACCGCACCGGCCGTATTCGCATTCGCCTGCAAACCGAGCGCGATGGTATCGCTCTGCGTTGCCGTCGATTGACCGCCGACGGCGATCGCGTTGGTGCCAGACGCTACGGCACCCGCTGTTGCGTTGCCGCCAAGCGCGAGTGCGCCAGCAGCCGTCGCTTGTACCGCCGTCGCAGCCGAACTGCCGCCCGTGCCCAACGCTGTGGCATATGCGGCATTGGCATGAGAAAACACGCCGATAGCCGTGGATTGCGGCCCGGTCGCGCCAGCGAGGCTACCGACAGCCGTGCTCCACGTTGCGTTGGCGGTGGTCGAGTTGCCGATCGCTACGCTTTGTTCTCCCGCAGCGTTCGCGCCGTTGCCCACTGCAACGGCCTCGAAACTTGTCGCCGTGTTGCCATTCGGAAGCACGACCCCTCCGGTCCCGCTCGCTTTGGCATTCACGCCGATAGCGATCGGCGAACCTCCTCCGGTACCGGTCGCGGCAGCATTGGCGCCTTGGCCCAAGGCAACACTCGCGCCGGAGGTGCTGTTCGCGATGGCATTGAAGCCAATGGCGATGGTGCTCGCCGTTGTCCCGCCTTCTGTGGATTGGGCCCCTAGACCTACTGCGATAGCGTAGCTGCCGGAGGCATTGCCACAGCCAATTTCGCGCTTGCTCGTGGCAATCAGGGCACAGCGAGCGGCGTGGGGTCGGTCGCTGTGACCTGATTGCCAAGAGCAAGCGCGAAATTGGCTGTGGCATTGGCAGAAGACCCAAGTGAAGCGGTATTTGACCCCGTGGCCTGCGCGCCCGATCCCGCGGCGATGGAATTGGAGCCTGTCGCCGCCGCATTGAGTCCAACGGCGGTGGCGTTCGTTCCCGAGGCAACGGAAGCAATGCCAAGAGCAGTTGCGTACTGCGCGTTTGCGATCGAGTTAACGCCAAGCGCCGTGGCGCCGGGAGCCAACGCCTGGGCATTGGGTCCGATTGCCGTAGCGTTGAGACCTTCGGCAATCGACAAGCACCCTATAGCGATCTCATTGAAGTCACCAGAGCCACCAAGCGCCGCAGCATTGTTCGAGCCGCAATTACCGCTGATCGCGATCTGGCCGGTGCCAGAGGTGGTACCGGCTCCGGCGTTGTATTGCGCCAACGCCATTCCGGGCACCATGACGCCTGCCAGTATCGGCAACGCTGCCATGGTCGACTTCCAGCTTAGTCGGGCGCACCGGTGTCTGATTTCCTCGCTGATGCTCGGACTCAGGTGCCAAAGCGATGGCCGGCCGTTTGCACGCTGTCCACCATCCACGCTGCCTCGATGACAAGTGGCCAGTTCAGAAGCCACCACCCACTGCTTCAACGAAGCGTTCCAGACTTTGCTGTAGATCCTGTTCATGGCATCTCCAAAAACCGCTTCCATGGGCACTGAAAAATTGCCCTATCCTTTTGCGCGAACCACGCCCCGCGCCGAAAGGGAATCCCCGGCAAGCAAACGATCGTGAAGCGTCTCGGAGGGAAATCAGTGACTAGCCACCGACGTCGATTTGCCGGCACACACCCTCCTGACATGCGGGACTCACTCAGTCCGACCCACGCTCGCCAACGCCGAAGGGAGCGTCGCGCACACGGGATTCGCCCTTACGCTCGCAACGCGACTGGTTCGCGCGCTGTATGTAGTGCGTGTTCATTGAACGGGAATGAGGCCGCATGCAATGCGCAAATTCGGAACGCCGCATGCGCAAATACGGCGATCGATATGCAAATTCGGCAGAGCTCCGATAGCTCGACGAAGAATGTTTAGATTCCTCCGGGACTAGATCCGGAAGAAGCTCAACGTCGCTAGAAATATGTCGACTCGTCGACACGCACGACTCGTTTACAAAGGCGCTAAGAGGCCATGTCGCAGGTGCGCATCAGCGTCATGCTAGGGTGCTCACCGAACGCGCGCCGATAATTGGCAGCAAATCGTGAGAGATCCCACAAGCCGCAGCTCATGGCTACTGCCTTGACGGATAGTCTGCCTGTACTATGCGTGGAAAGCAGACGACTTGCCTCATGCAACCTGAGCAGGGAAAGGTAGCGGGTGGGCGACACGCCGAGCATATCGTCGAAAACGTGACGCAGACTGCGTTCGCTTATTTGTACAGCGCGGGCCACTTCGTCCATGTAGATATCGCGGTGCAAATGCGTGCGCATGAAACGGACCGCCTTGCGTAAACTCGGATAATGCAGCCTGTAGCTGTAAACGTGCGAGGAGGCTGGACCGGTGTGGGCCAGCATTTCGTCCCAACTACGTGCATCGATCAGGATGTCCATCAAACCGCTCTCGACAAGTGCGGCCATGCTTTGGCTCGTTCTACTGGTTAAACTCTCGAACATCACCGCATAACGGTGGCCCAGCCCGCTGCCGGCGAGGCATTCCGGCCGGAATAGCGAAAATTGACGACCTGGTGAACCGAAGGAATCGGAATTCCTTTCGACAACCTGCATTACGTCAGAGTGAATCGGGGCCATCACAATGCTGATACAGGATTCCGGCCCGAGCATCACCTCGCACGTGCTGTCCGGCAACACGATCAATGCTGTACTCGACAACAACGGCATGCCAGTACACCAGCTCCCCTGCGCTGCATGATGCACGTAGCAAAACAAGTAATGGCCAAACGGCAACACGAAGCGCCCGTGAAAAGCGAAATCGACAACGAAACTGCACAGCGTCGCGTTTCCGTGCCGGTAGCTGCCCAATACACCGCTTAAGCCGCCCTCACGCAGCGAAATGGCCTCCAATTTGCAAAGGTCGAGCACCTTGCGCATGACATCGATACCAGCCAGTGCGACTTTTCGTTCCACCAAGGCCAAAGACGCCTCCATGGCTTTCCCCTGTATTCAAAATAACGTGCGTAGCAAGCGCTTCGTGGGATACGCCTGCAAGTTCAACGACTGCGCAAGATCGCGCGACATCAGGGAGATGCCAGTAAAGGAAATGACGCAATGACGCCACGCTTTGTCAGCGTCGCTAGCCGCCGTTCAACGAAGCAGGTGCGATGGAACGCGACACATTTGTCTCCACGGCATCATCGCCACTCACTGGGGAGGTTTGCCTGGAATGCAACAGAAGCTTCGGCAAGCACTCGTCTGCACGGTACAGACCAGTGGACTACGACAAACTGCGATGTACATGAAGCCCCCAATATCTTCAAACAACATTCCCGCTACACAACGTCCGCAGGATTTAGCCTTCCTGGGCAGTTGGCGCGTGTTACCCGTTTGACATCTGTCAAAAGCAAGTAGTTGATAAAAACTGCTTGCCGATCGGGCAGAACTCGCGCACCGCTAAAGGCGTTGAACGCAGCGTATGCAGCGGAACGGAGGGAGGGAAATAAGAAAATTCTCATACTGCATCGACACGTTGTGAAGTATCCAAAGAACCACCCTTCACATCCGCTGTCTTGGTAAAGACAGCCTTCAATAGCTACTCACCATACAACCCGTGCATGCGTGCGTACTCGAAAAGCTGGCGATCGTTGGTAAGCCCCAACTTGAGCATAGCGTTGCGTTTCTGCCGGCTGATGGTCTTGATGCTTCGATGCGTGAAGGCGGCTATTTCGGTCAAGGCAAGCCCCTGTGCAAACAGTCGCACCACTTCCGCTTCGCGCGCAGAGAGATGGCGAACGGCGTTGCCATGTTCCACATGCTTGTCGACCGCTACGCTACTGCCATCGATGAGATGCTCGCCAAGTTGCCTGCTTACGTAGGTACGGCCAGCACGAACCGTGCGCAGCGCAACGAGCAGCTCATCCACCATGGAGGCCTTCTCCACCACGGCAGCGGCACCTTCCCGGTACATGGTTCTGAATATTGCAAGATTCCGCAGCATGGTCAGCACGACTACGCGCAGTCTGGGATGACGCCGGCGCAATTCGCGCAGCAGTGCGACACCGTCCAAGGACTTGTCTTCGCCCTGCATCAGGAAATCGACGATAACCACATCACTTGAAGTGTGGTCGAGCACGTGGAGCAGTTCGCTCCCGTTGGAAGCCTCGGCGACCACCTCGTACCCTTCACGGCCATGCTGCAATAGAGTGCGCAAACCTATACGCACTATTTCATGGCTATCTGCCACAACGATCCGCACGCCCACCCCGCCCTGCCTGGCTCCGTGCGAGAAACTTGCCGACAGGACATCGCCGCACGAAAGGTTTTGTATCGATCTAAGTGGTCAATTTATCCTGTTGGCTGAACATCAAAGTGCCAAAGTAATCACATATTTGAACATCACTATCTACAGCTCACCTACTTGGCTTGTCTTTTGAGTACGGCTGCTCGCTTGCGCTGCTCCCGTATGGAATACGGTCATGCAATGGGACTTCCATTTTGCAATTCTTGTTTCAGTCCAAAGAAAGCAATACCGATTCCTACAAACGGGCTTGTGGATCACCAACGAGCGACCTACCTCGGTCGGGCTTGGACGGGACGAACATCGAATGATACTTGGGCTAACGCTGTGGACTTGGCCCTATCTTCAGGATGATGCAACCGCTACCTGCGATACGCCCTAATCGCGCCGCTCTGTTGGTCACTTTCAACTGCAACATGAGCATTCGGTATTCGTATCGACTCGGAAAGACGTTTCACCTATCTTCCGTAAGTTTGTCCCTTACGTCCCTTTGGGTCGACATCGCGCAATAAAAACATTCGCCATCCATCAACGTCGATTGAGCTTTTGGACGTTCTTGAAAGTTGGTGTATGTGCCATGTTTCCCGCCGTCTTGGTCAGTATCGTCGCTCGGCTTTGTCTCTTGGCAAAATGCGGACCGTACGACCCACCGGGCGGGAAAGGACTATGTCTCTTCGAAAAGAGTTTGGATCGCCGCCATCAA
>Ga0206820_1092_pt1 | contig 16606 bp, 15 predicted proteins | sample Alteio_BWOrgCont_84_FD_152857 | JGI IMG/M metagenome (GOLD analysis project Ga0206820, IMG submission 152857) | Enriched cells from forest soil in Barre Woods Harvard Forest LTER site, Petersham, Massachusetts, United States -... | ecosystem: Environmental > Terrestrial > Soil > Temperate forest >...
AGAAGCTACTACAACAAAAGAGGTATTTGCAAAGTATTCGAATAAGTATTTTATAGAAACAGGAAGTTGGTGCGGAGATGGTATACAGATGGCAATAGACGCTGGTTTTAATAAAATCTACTCTATCGAATTAGGAGAGCGTTTGTATGAACGCTGCTGTTCTCGATTTGCATTTTGCCCCTTTGTTACTCTTTTTCACGGCGATTCTAGCGAGATGCTGTCCATTATACTGAATGAGGTTGATGCACCTGCTACTTTTTGGTTGGATGCTCATTATTCGTACGGAGATACAGTAAAGGGAGAGTTAAGTACTCCCATTTTACAAGAGCTAGACTGTATTGCAAAACATCATATTAAAACACATACTATTTTAATTGATGATATAAGATGCTTTGGCACAACTGATATGGATTTTATTACTTTAGAAGAAGTAAAGAAAAAAATACTATCCATTAACCCTAATTATGAGTTCTTCTTTGAAGACGGGCATATACCTAATGATATTTTAGTTTCAAAAGTTTCTAGGTCTTAATAAGAGATATTTTGTTCATAATTTCATCTGTTTTAAAAAAAAGTAGAAACAGCATCGATGTCAATTACAATACCTACGCCGTTTTCTTTGGGGTTTTTAGAGACAGACTCCATTAGCATTGCAGTAAGATAAGAAATAGGGCGTCCCTTAATAAGAAAATGAAATCGGTAATGATCTTTAATTTTTCCATAGCAGCAGGGGATAACAGGATGGAGTATGTAAGCAGAAGGGAGTTTTTTTACAAGTTGTTGGTGCATTTTTTGCGCTGTTTGCAATGTTTTTGCTTCGGATTTCCCTGAAAAAACGATTCGTACTAAGCTTGTAAAAGGAGGGAAATTAAATATTTTACGAGTTTCACTCTCTTGCAGAAAGAAAGCTTCAAAATCTTCCTTAGCAGCTAACTGAATGACAAAATGATTGGGAATTGTAGTTTGAATAATTACCTCTCCTGGGAGAAAACTCCTTCCAGATCTTCCAGCTACCTGGCAAATTAATTGAAAAGTAGATTCGCTACTACGAAAATCAGGAATGTGAAGGCCACTATCTGTATTTAGAATGCCTACTAGAGTCACGGATGGAAAATGAAGACCTTTTGCAATCATTTGAGTGCCAATTAATATGTCAGCTTTTCCAGAACGAAATTGTTTAAATAGACGATCGTGACTACCTTTATGCTTTGTTGTATCTGCATCCATGCGCAAAATGCGTACTTCTGGCAATAAGGCGTATAGAGTTTTTTCCACAGCCTCTGTTCCAATTCCTCGGAATTTCATTGTGTGAGAAGATTTACAATGAGGACAAGAGGAAGGAGGAGGGGTTAAGAGATACCCACATAGATGGCAAGACAGAATACATTCTCCCCTATGGAAAGTAAGGCTTATATCACAATGGGGGCATCCCATCACTTTGCGACAATTACAACATACTTGAGAAGTGTGGTAACCGCGACGGTTGAGAAAGAGAAGCGTTTGTTCTCCTACTTCTAAACGTTTTTTTATGCTGCGTAACATAGCGTCGGAGAAGATGGTAAATCCTTTAGCTTTTGCATACTCTAGATTCATATCTACAATATGCACCTTGGGAAGGGATGCATTTTGTGCGCGTGTAGAAAGGCGAATGAGAGTGTATTTCTGTATTTGTGCATTATAATAGCTTTCAAAACTTGGTGTTGCTGAACCAAGAATAACAGTAGCGCCTGTTATATTCCCTCGAATAACTGCTACATCTCGTGCGTGATAGCAAGGCATTTCTTCATTTTGTTTGTAGGAATTATCGTGCTCTTCATCTATAATGATTAAACCAAGATTGGAAAGTGGACTAAAAATAGCAGATCTAGCACCCACTACGATCTGTAGCTTTCCTTTCTGGATAGCTTTCCAGGTATCTAGCCGTTGTCCATTACTTAAGCGATGATGTAAAATAGCAATAGGTTCTAAAAAGCGAGATTTAAGTCTTTCAATAGTTTGCGAAGTTAAAGCAATCTCAGGAACGAGAAAGATTACACTGCGGTTTTGTTTTCTAGCATACTCTATAGCTTGCAAATACACTTCCGTTTTTCCACTTCCAGTAATGCCATGAAGAAGAAAAGTTTGATAGCACTGCCTTGCAAGATTATCTGTGATTTGTTCTAAAGCATATTTCTGAGAGTCGTAAAGGGTCTTTGGAACAGTTTGAAAAAATTCTTCCTCTTCTATAATAGATCGATCTATTTGGATAAGCTGCATTTGAAGAATTTTTTTTTCAACTAAAGCTTGCACAGGCGCTTGAGAGGTTTGAGATTGTTGTAAAAGTTCAGTGAGAAATAATCCTTTAGGATTCTGTAAGAGAATGTCTAGTATTTTAGCTTGCATAGGAGTTGATCTTCGAAAGGTTTGACAAAGAATCTCTATTTTCTTTTCAGATATTGCTCTTTTTATAAAGAATTGCACCTTTTCTTTTTGATCTGATCGCAAACTAGAGGGAAGGATAGAATGAAAAACCTTTCTTATAGGAGTAGCATAATAAGAGGAAAGAAACTGGGCTAAAGAAAGGAGATCTGGAGAAAGAACACTATCTTGGGAGATAATTTCATATATGGGTTGTAACTTAGAAAAAGTAGATTGTTGTTTGATCTCTATAACAAGAGCCTTTTCTATTCGAGTTTTTACAGGGACTTGCACTCTCATTCCAACAGTAATCTTTTCTTGTAAAGAAGAGGGAATCCCATAATCTAGGGCTTTCTCTAAAGCCACATCTAAAACAACTGTTGCTATTTGAGAATAGGATGGGCCGGAAGTTTGAGAATTTGGCATAAATTGTTCCACAATGATCTTTTATAATAAGGATCTTTAGAATAAGAAGATAAATTAGAAAAAAATATAAGGGGGACTTTTCCTAGGAATTGCTTATTTTCATCTGGAATTATGGAGTGCCAATTTTTCAAATTGGGAAAAGAGAATAGTACAGAATCACTAGCTATTATACATCGTAAGGGAGACATGGCAAAAAGACTTTCCCAAAGATTTTGAGATGCAATGGAAGTAATATCAAGCAAGGAAGAAGAGAGAGAGAATTGTTTGTTAATAGCAAAAGAGATCTTTTCTAAAAGGGATTGATAAGAGGAAAGCTCTTTGTAGAAAAAAATAGCAACCTCAGGAATGGTTTTTTGTATTTTTGGAAAAGCTTGCTTTGCCTTTGCAGTTTGCTGGCTAGAATAATGAAAAGAGATATGAGGCAGCGCTTTTTTAAGTTGTTTTTGAAATTGCAAATCTATAGTTATGGGAGGCAAAACCGGCGGTTCCAAAAGAAAAGGGAAGTTAGAGTGAGGTCCTAAAGCACTTTTTTGTAAAATGGGTTCTTTTTTTACTATAGCACTGGAAGATGCAGTATTTTTTTTTGGGGGTGCCGCAGTTGCTTTGGGAAGAAGGGTTGCTTTTACTTGAAAGAGGGGGGAGGAAGAAAGAGCAGGAATAGATTGAGTGGAAGTAGGTTTTACATAGCTTTGAGAATAGGTAATAAAATCGCGTATAAGAGACAAGTATTCTTCTTTATAAAAATGCATATTATACAGTAGTTTCCATAGAAAATAATGTTTCTACATAAGCTGTGGGGTCGAAGATAGAAAAATCTTCTACTTTCTCTCCAAGACCGATGTATAGGACAGGAATGCGCATCTGTTTGTAAATAGGAAGTATGATTCCTCCTTTCGCAGATCCATCTAATTTGGTTAGAATTAAGCCGGATAAAGGGGTAAATTTATGAAAAGTTTTGGCTTGCTCTAGCGCATGTTGTCCTGTTGTTGCATCTAAGGTTAATAATATGTCATGAGGAGCATTTGGAATAATTTTTGTGGCTATTCGTTGTAATTTAGCTAATTGTTCCATTAAGTGTAGTTTTGATTCTAACCTTCCTGCCGTATCAATGATTACCACATCGAACTCTTGTGCTTTTGCAGTTGTTAAGGCATCATGAATTATAGCGCCAGGATCTCCTCCTGTCTTTCCCTTCATAATAGGGAGTTGTAACGTATCAGCCCATAGGCTTAGCTGTTCTATAGCTGCTGCGCGAAAGGTATCAGCTGCTACTAATAAAACTTTTTTACCCTTTTTTTGAAAAAAGCGAGCTAACTTAGCACAAGAAGTGGTTTTACCAGATCCATTAACTCCAACCAATAAGATGACATAGGGTTTTTCGCATTGCAAGTTGTTAGCTTCTTTTGGAATTTGGAAGATCTCTTTTGCGAAAAGTTTCATTTCTTCAATAATGGTATCGCCTTGTATTGACTCTGTCCCCTTGCATTTTTTTTTTAAACGTTGGATGAGCTCTTCTACAATTTGGGGTCCTAAATCTGCCTCAAAAAGAATTTGTTCGAGCTTATCTATAGTAGCTTCTTCTATAGGTTCTCGAAAAAGAGAGCGAATTTTGTTCACAAGAGAATTTTTTGTTTTAGCAAGTGCATTAGCGAATTTTTGCAGTTGTGATTTCACTTGAATAAACATGAATAAATTTTTCGAAAATCTTGTATTTAATAAGAGTGTATCACATAACTACAATAGGCAAAAGGGAAGTTTCTAAAGAAACTACTTGGAAAAGAGTAAGATTTATAATTTAAAGGAAATGTATGGATTTGCATGAATTCCAAGCTAAAGAAATTCTCTCTCGTTATGCTATTCCTATTCCAAAGTTTGGAGTTGCTAGAACGATAGAAGATATTGATTTAATTATTGATAGACTACGTTTGAAAAAGGCAGTTATCAAAATCCAAGTCCATGCGGGGGGAAGGGGAAAGAAGGGGGGAGTTCAGTTTGCACAAAATCGAGATGAAATTCGCATAAAAGCTAGAAATCTTCTTGGAATGAAACTAGTAAATGAGCAGACGGGGCCGGAAGGAGTTATAGCCTATCAAGTATTGCTTGCAGAGCCTATAGATATTCAAAGCGAATACTATCTAGGAGTTACGACTGATCGCGAAAATGCAACGGCAATACTTATTGCTTCTTCGGAAGGAGGCATAGATATTGAGGATATTTCCAAACAAAATCCTGAAAAAGTGATAAGAGTCCCCATTGAATTAAATGGCCGGATTCGTTCTTATCATCTTTTAAAGGTTCTTCGTTGTATGGGTTGGGATGAAAAAACCTCCATTAAAGGATCTCAAATCATACGAGGAATAACGAAAGCTTTTGTGGATAAGGATGCTGCTTTATTGGAAATTAATCCTTTAGCACTTACTTCCGATGGAAATTTTTGGGCTGTTGATGCCAAGTTAAGCATTGATGATAATGCACTCTTTCGTCAAAAAGAATTAGCTGCTAGCTATGACTTTACTCAGATGCCTTTGCAAGAGAGAAAGGCAAAAGAGCATAATCTTTCTTATATTGCTTTACAGGGAAACATTGGATGTATGGTAAACGGAGCAGGCCTGGCTATGGCAACTATGGACATTATTCGATATTATGGCGGATTGCCGGCCAATTTTTTAGATGTTGGGGGAGGAGCTTCTAAAGAAAAAGTTGCTGCAGGTTTTGAAATTATCTTACAAGATTCCCAGGTAAAAGTAATTTTGGTGAATATTTTTGGTGGAATTATGAATTGCGCAACTCTGGCCGAAGGGATTATTTTTGCTGCATCAAAGCTTCATTTAGAAATTCCCGTAGTAGTGCGATTAGAAGGGACAAATGTAGAACAGGGAAGAAAAATTTTAACCGATTCTAAGTTCCACTTTATTGCAGCAGCAAACCTTACTGATGCAGCGAAAAAAGCTATTTCGTTATTAGAGGTATAAAATTGGCTATTTTAATCGATAAAAAGACACGAGTGATTACACAAGGCATTACGGGAAATGCAGGTCGGTTTCATACCGAAGAAGGGTTGATTTACGGGACACAATTTGTAGGGGGAGTTACCCCTGGAAAGGGAGGAATGACCATTTTGGGTCTTCCTATTTTTGATACAGTTTGTGAGGCTAAAGAAGCTCTGCAACCCGATGCTACTATAATTTTTGTACCAGCCCCCTTTGCAGCGGAGGCTATTTTGGAAGCGGAGGAAGCAAAAATTCCTTTGATTGTTTGCATTACAGAGGGTATTCCTTTGCAAGATATGCTGGAGGTGGGAAAAGTTATGAAGAACTCAAGGACAAGCCATCTTATTGGGCCAAATTGTCCAGGAATTATTACCCCTGAAGAGTGCAAGATCGGTATTATGCCAGGATATATTCATAAGAAAGGAAAGATTGGTATTGTCTCTCGTTCTGGAACTTTAACTTATGAAGCTGTTTGGCAGACTACACAACTTGGACTCGGACAATCTACTTGCCTGGGGATTGGAGGAGATCCTTTAAGCGGGATGCATTTTATTGATGTCTTGGAACTTTTTGAGCGAGATGAAGAGACAGAGGGAATTTTATTAATAGGAGAGATTGGAGGCAACGCAGAGGAGAAGGCTGCAGAATGGATTACACGTTACTCTACTAAACCAGTAGCTGCTTTTATTGCAGGCGTTACCGCTCCACCTGAAAAAAGAATGGGTCATGCAGGTGCTATTATTTCACAAGGCCAAGGGGGAGCAGAGGATAAAATTACAGCACTTCACTTAGCTAATATCATAGTTGCAGAGTCTCCTGCAAAAATAGGACTTGCAATGCAAGAAGCGTTAATGAGAGGGAAAAGATAAATGCGTATTTTTAGTAAGATTCCCGTTACTATTTCCCCTTTTTTTTGGCTGGTTGCCGCAATGATTGGTTTTATTTCTTCTCAGAGTTTTTTTGGGACTATAGTTTGGATACCTATTATTTTCGTCTCTGTTCTTTTTCACGAATATGGGCATGCTATTATGTCTCTGCTTTTTGGACAAAAGCCCAAGATATCTCTGGTAGCTTTTGGAGGAATCACCTATCCAGAAGGAGCTAAATTACCATTATGGAAAGAGTTTTTTGTTGTTTTGAACGGTCCTTTTTTTGGGTTTTTACTTTTTTTTATCGCAGAATTGTTAGCTAAAATTTCCCTGTTCCAAAAACCCATCCTTTCTCCTGCTTTAGAAATTCTCAAGTCTGTAAATCTCTATTGGACTATTGCAAATCTTTTACCTATATTACCTCTTGACGGGGGGCAATTGTTTCGCATTCTTTTGGAAGCGCTTTTTGGAGCTAAGGGAATTACTTGGAATTTTCTTAGCAGCGTAATAATTGCCACAGGATTGAGCCTCTTCTTTTTTTTTATTGGAAGCTTTATACCAGGATCTATTTTTTTTCTTTTTGCTTATCAGAATTTTGAGTCGTGGAGACAGATAAAAAATCTTACAGAATCAGATCGAAAGGAAGAATCTAAAAAGCAGCTTTTGCAAGCAGAAAAATTAGTACAAGCAGGAGAAAAGGAAAAAGCAAAGGTGCTGTTAGAACAGATTAGAATAAGTAATAAGAGTGGAGTGATATACCAAATAGCAACAAATTCTTTAGCGAGGTTATATTTTGAAGAGGGTAATATTTCGCTTGTTTACACATTGCTGCAGCCTTTGAAAGCAAATTTAGATCCGGACTCTAAACAATTTTTACAAGAGGCAGCTTTTGAAAATAAAGATTGGAAGTTGGCGGAAGAACTTTCTCAAGAATGCTTTCAAGAATTGCCCTCTAAAGAGCTTGCTATTCGAGCAAGCATAGCAGCGGCGCAACTGCAAGAGGTAAAAGCTGCTATTGGATGGCTTGATGCAGCTAAGAGAGAAGGATTGGAAAACTGCGTAGAAGTTGCTCAGGATAAAAGATTTGATATAATTCGAGAATATCCAGATTTTCAAGAATTTTTAAAAAAATTATAGATAATCTTCTTGCAAGTTTCCTGCAAAAATAATAATATTTTTTTAAAAAATGGAAGTTATATGAAGAAAATTGTATGGACTCTCTTTCTAATGCATCTCTCATTATCTGCCGATGTCTTTGATCATTTACAGCCTTGTCAGGGAAAAGAGGAGGGGGCTCATTCTTTTGGAAATATTGATTGTGTATATTTGATTAATTTAGATGAATGCAAAGAAAAACTACAGCACTGTCAAGATGAATGCAAGGTTTACAATATTAATCCCTATCGCTTTTCAGCAATTCATAGAAAAAACCTATCTATAGAACAGCTTCGAGACGTAGCATTTCAGGTGAAACGAGGGATCGATCCTGCTCAATTGGGAAGATTACAATGCACTTATTATACAAAGGAAGGTGAAAAAGAAAAGATTGTACATTCGCTTGTGGGAGATCCTGCTGTGAACTCTTATTTTTGTCATTGCATAGGAAAAGCTGCTATTGCAATTACTTTGAGTCATTTATCAATATTACAAGATGCATACGACTCTAACTATGAAACCATTTGGGTCATGGAAGATGATATTATAATCGAGAAACACCCAGAGCTCCTCTTACGAGGGATTGAAGAGCTTAATAAAACCTATAGAGATGGTTGGGATGTATTATTTACCGATCCCGACACAGTAAACTCGCGAGGAGAGCCAGTTCCATGTTGCGCTGTAACACAGAGGCCTAATAGCCCTCTCATTTATTATAATAAGGAATCTAATCGTAGAATACCGATTAGTAAAGGTAGTAATATTACTACTGTTTATTATCGTTATGGGGCCTATTCTATGATTATTAGTCGATCAGGCATAAAAAAAATATTAGATTTCTACAAAGAGAACGATATATTTTTACCCTATGATATGGAATATAATTCATTTATACCTCTAAAAAAATTTGCTTTTCGTTTTAATGTAGTATCTCATTTAGTGGGAGCTCGAACTGATAATTATAATTATTAATGAGTAGCTTGCAATGCTGTGTAGATTTTTGCAAAATAAGAAGTTGTTTATAAAGGTTGCTTTATTCTGGTTTTGTATAGTGCATCTTTCTTTATGTGCTGATGTTTTTAATCACATAAAGCCTTGCGATGGGAAAGAAGAGGGAGCTCATTCTTTTGGGAGTATTGATTGTGTATATTTAATTAATTTGGATCATAGATCAGAGAAGTTAGAACACTCTTTAGAACAGTGCGGAGCTTACAATATTTATCCCTATCGATTTTCTGCAATTAATGGACATGAATTATCTTTGGAACAGTTACAAGATATAGGGTTGCAAAGAAAAAGAGGAATAGAGTCCTGTCATTTTGAAACATTGGAATGCACTTATTATATAAAACAGGGAAAAGAAGACAAGGCGGTGGATTCTTTTGTCGGAGATCCTGCTGTTGCTACCTATTTTTGCCGCAATATGAAAAAAGGAGCAATTGGGGTTGCTCTAAGCCATTTATCGATTTTACAAGATGCATATGATTCTGGATATCAAATCATTTGGGTCATGGAAGATGATATTGTAATTCATCAACACCCAGACCTTATCTTACAGGAAATTGAAAATCTAAATCGAATATATAGTATAGAGGGATGGGATATACTATTTACTGATCCTGATTCAATCACTCCGCAAGGAGAGCGTTTGCAATTCTTAGGAGTATCACAAAGGCCTAATAAACCTATGGTTTATTATAATCCTGTTAGTAGAGAACCGGTTAGCGAGGGTGTTACTACAATTCGTTACCGCTTCGGAGCTTATTCTATGGTTATCACTCGAGCGGGAATAAAAAAGATATTAGATTTCTATAAAAATAATGATATATTTTATCCCTATGATATAGATATTAATTTATTTGAACCTAATATAAAAATGTTTTCCTTTGATTTTGATGTAGTAACAAGTTTAGTAGGAGCGCAGAGTGATAACTACTGAAAATTAAAAATGTTATAAGAAAAACCATATATGAAAACCATACTATTAGTATTATTTATATTACATGTATCGTTATGTGCTGATGTTTTTAATCATTTAAAACCTTGTGATGGAAAAGAAGAAGGCGCTCATTCTTTTGGGAATATTGATTGTGTATATTTGATTAACTTGGATCATCGTCCAGAGAAGTTGAAATGTTCTTTGGAGCAATGCAAGGCTTACAATATTAACCCCTATCGTTTTTCAGCAATTAATGGAAAAACATTATCTGTAGAACAACTGCAAGCCATAGGATTGCAAAAAAGAAGAGGGATAGAGCCCTGCCATTTTGAGAAGTTACAATGCATCTATTATACAAAACAGGGGGGAGAAGAAAAGGCGATATGTTCTTTTATTGGAGATCCTGCTGCCACAACGTATTTTTGCCGCAATATGAAAAAAGCAGCCATTGGGATTATTTTAAGCCATTTGTCAATTTTGCAAGATGCATATGATTCTGGATATCAAATCATTTGGGTCATAGAAGATGATATTGTAATTCACCAATCCCCAGATCTCATCTTACAAGGGATTAAGAACCTAAATCAAATATATGGTTTAGAGAATTGGGATATATTATTTACTGATCTCGATACAGTAACCCCTCAAGGCAAGCGATTGCGGTGTTTAGAGGTGTCACAAAGGCCTAATAAACCTATGATTTATTATAATCCTATTCGTAGAGAACCGGTTGGTGAGGGCATTACTACAGTTCGTTATCGCCTTGGAGCTTATTCTATGGTTATCACTCGAACGGGAATAAAAAAGATATTAGATTTCTATAAAAATAATGATATATTTTATCCTTATGATGTAGATATTAATTTATTTGAACCTAATATAAAAATGTTTTCTTTTGATTTTGATGTAGTAACAAGTTTAGTGGGAGCTCAAAGTGATAATTACTAAAAAATTGATAAAAAATTATAAGAGTAAATTATGTATAAAAATAATCTTAATAGGATTGTTTATAATACCTCTTTCGCTATGTGCTAAGATCGTAAATCGTGTAATACCTTTAACATCTTGTGATAAAGAGGCTTCTGTTTCTCGTGCTGGTGTTTTTAATCATTTAAAACCTTGTGATGGAAAAGAAGAAGGAATCCATTCTTTTGGAAAAATTGATTGTGTGTATTTGATTAATTTAGATGATCGTACAGAAAAGTTGGAACGTTCTTTGAAGCAATGCAAGGATTACAATATTAACCCCTATCGCTTTTCAGCAATTAATGGGCAGGATCTATCTTTGGAAGAAATGCAAGATATAGGGTTTCGAATGAAGCGAGGAGTAGATGCCGCTCATCTGGGTAAATTACTCTGTAATGTGTATTTAGGGGGAAGTGACTGGATTCAGACTCCTATTAGAGATCCTAAACAAATCTATTTTGGATATTATGTTGCAAAAGGTCCAATTGGAGTCATTTTAAGCCATTTGTCAATTTTGCAAGATGCATATGATTCTGGATATCAAGTCATCTGGGTTATGGAAGATGATATCAGAATTTGTAATAAACCAGAACTTATTTTAAGGGGAATTAACAAGCTTAATCAAATCTACGGATTGAATGGTTGGGATATATTATTTACTGATCCTGATGGGGTCAATCGTCAAGGTAAGCGAATGCCATGTCGAGGTGTGACGCAAAGACCTAATAAGCCTACCCTTGGTTATAAGGAAGAGCCTAGAGAAGTTATTGAAGAGGGCAGCAATATTACTACTATTAGTCATCGCTATGGAACCTATTCAATGGTTATTAATCGATCAGGGATAGAAAAAATATTACATTTTTACAACGAGAATGATGTATTTTGGTCTTATGATTTAGAGATGAGCTCATTTATGTCTAATTTAAAAAAGTTTGCTTTTGATTCTAATGTAGTCTCCCACTTAGCTTGGGCTGAAAGTGATAACTATTAAATATCTCGACAATAGCCCCACAAGAAAATGATTTTTTAAAATTAAAATAGTAGTGAGTTTTAGTAGAGATTTTTTTTACTGAAAAAATCTCTAAATAAGGATTTATCAATTTTAAAAAATCAAGGAAAAAAGATAGACTAATTGCATGTCGAAATTTCTATAGGAGAAATTGTGAATTTCTATACCATTGCCTTCTCATTATTTATTGTCATTAATGCAACGGGAAATATTCCTTTATTTGTATCACTTTTAGCAAGGTTTAGTTTAAAAGATCAGAGAAGAATTATTATTCGGGAATTGTTAATAGCCTTGGCAGTACTTTTGCTTTTTAATTTTTTTGGCGATTATGTTTTGCTGGCTTTGCACATTACGCAACCTGTTATTGGTGTTGGGGGTGGCATTCTTCTCTTTCTCATTGCCATTACTATGATTTTTCCAAAACACTCTATGGAGGAGCCTCCTATTAATGAGCCTATTTTTGTACCTCTAGCCATGCCTATTATTGCTGGCCCTGGGTCTATTACTCTTGTTATGAATTCATCACAACAACTTCACAATGCTTGGTTAATGACTGCAGCTATTTTTTTAGCTTGGGTTCCCTCATTACTTATTTTGTTAGCAGCTTCTAATATTAAATATTTTTTAGGTAAAAAAGGACTTATGGCTATAGAGCGTTTAGGTGGAATGGTTATTACACTAATTGCCATTAGTATGGTTATTCGAGGAATCTTGGATCTTGTTAAGGATCATTTTGCCCTCTAAATTAATAATCTATTCTTTGGATTACTCCTTTTTCCCATAAAGAGATAAAACTGCCATTCCCCAAAATAATATGATCTTCTAAAGGGATGCCTAAAATATGTCCAGCTGCAATTAAACGATGAGTCAGCTCAATATCCTCTAATGAGGGATTTGCTTCCCCACTGGGATGGTTATGAGCTAAAATAAGGTTATGTGCGCTTTTTCGAATGGCAGGGCAAAAGATTTCTCTTGGATGAGAAATAACTTCAGAAATGGATCCTATAGCTATTATTTCTAAGTGAGTAACTTCTTTTTGTATATTGCGAAGTAAAATAGCTAGCAGTTCTTTTTTATTTTCATAAAATAATTCTTTAAATAAGAGATAAGCCTCATAAGGAGAAGTAATCTTTGGACGAGAAAAAAAAGCATCTCTCTTCGTTCGTAAAGCAATGGCAAAAGCTGCTTTTAATTGAATAGATTTTGCTTTACCAATACCTTTAATTGCCATTAGTTCTTCTATAGAAGCCTCTAAAACTCCTTCTATTCCTGAAAATCGTGCTAATAACTCTTCTGCAAGATGAATGGCATTTTTTCCTTTTACTCCTTTTCCTATGAGGATAGCAAGCAATTCAGTAAGAGAGAGGGAATTCTCTCCGTTTCGCAATAAGCGCTCCCGGGGGCGAACTTCTAAAGGGAGATGGTGAATAGTTACTGAAGTCATATCAACGTACGGGAGGGACAATATAGGAAGTAAGTTGATTTTCTAAACGTTTAGGTAGTGCCATTTTTATAATTATATCATTCTCTTCATAAAACTGATCTATAACTTCACCCTCTTTTAATAGGTGAGTTAGCAAGCCATAATCTTTTTGAGGAACTCGTAGAGTATACGTATGGCGAATTCCTTGTAACTCTTTTGCAATAGTTTTTAGCAAAAGATCAAATCCTTCTCCTGTCAGCGCAGAAATGGCTATTGTTTTAGGATATTTTATTCGAAATCGTTGGATTTTTCCTCGATCTACAATTTTATCGATTTTGTTTAAAACGGTAATCATAGGCCTTCGCAAAGCTTGTAACTCTTTTAATACTTCATAGGTGATTTCGGCTTGTTCTATTGCCATAGGGTGGCTTACATCAATTAGGTGAATTAATAAATCAGTGTAAAGGACCTCTTCTAATGTACTTTTAAAAGCAGCTATTAAAGTATGGGGCAGCTTGCGGATAAATCCTACAGTATCAATAAAAAGAACCTCTTGATGGTTAGGCAAAGTAAATTTTCTCGTTGTTGTGTCTAAAGTAGCAAATAATTTATCTTCAATAATGACATCTACTTTAGTTAATGCATGAAGCAGAGTAGATTTTCCCGAGTTGGTATAACCTACAATAGCAATAGTAGGAATGCCAGATCGAATCCTAGCTCGGCGCTGCAATTGTCGATGAGCACGAACCTCTTGGAGTTCTTTTTGCAAATAAGCAATCCTTTTTTTTACTAACCTTCTATCAATCTCAATTTGTCTTTCCCCAGCCCCTCTTAGGTGTACATTTCCCCCACTGGCAGCTTGCCTAGAAAGATGGGTCCACATACGTTTTAGTCTAGGGAGTTGATATCGGCTTTTAGCTAATTCAATTTGCAGTTTTGCCTCTTTGGTTTGTGCTCTTTGTGCAAAAACTTCTAAAATAAGTTCTGTACGATCTAAGATAGGTTTTTTAAAAAGCTTTTCCAAGTTTTTTTCTTGATTGGGGGAGATCTCTTCATCAAAGATTACTATATCGGCTTGCAGATTCGTGGCACTTTCTACTAACTCTGCGATTTTCCCCTTTTTAAGATACGTTCTTGTATCAATGATTTTTAATGGACAAGCAGCTTGACCTAAGACAGCAAGGCCATAGGTTTTTGATAACTGCATTAATTCTTCTAAATGATCTTCACATAATTTTTTATTGGAAGAGTCGTTATATACTCCGATTAAAAAAGCTGTTTTGACTTCTTTGGTTAGGTAGCGAGTTTCTAGGTAGGTTTCTTCTTTTTGCAAAATTTTATACTCCTTCTTCCATCTCTATATCTAATTCTAATCCATCATATGCTAATTGAAACCCTATAGGCAATTTTCTATTTGTTTCTTCATGATCTAAATCATGAGATAGATGAGTCAAGTAAGTCTCTTTTACCTGTAATTTTTGAGCAAAGACTATAGCTTCTGCTATAGCGAGGTGTGCTCGACTCTTTTCCCACCTCGGAGCACTGATAACTAACTTAGAAATCCCTGATAGGTGGGTAAAAAGAATAGGGGAGTAAGTGTGAACATCTGTAATGTAAGCGAAGTCATTTAAGCGAAATCCATTGATTTTCATCTTTGATTGATAATAACTTACATATATCATTTTCATTCCATCCAATATAATTTCTCCAAAATCTTCTGGAAAAGCATAAAAATCAAAGGGAAGATTTTCGTTGGTACGAAATAGATAACGGTATCTCATTTTTAATTCCTGCAGGGTCTCTTGGGAGAGAAAACAGGGGATTTTTTGCCTATTTCGTAAAAAGTAAATGCGCGAATCATCTATACCTCCAATATGATCATTATGAGTATGGGTAAGTAAAACTCCATCTAGATGATCTATATGAAATTGTAATGCTTGCACGCGAAAATCAGGAGACAAATCTATTATAAAATTTTTTCCCTTCCATTGAATCAATCCAGAAGGACGAAGCCTCTTATTATAAGGAGAGGAAGATATGCATACAGAACAATGACATCCAATTACTGGAATGCCGAGAGATCCCCCGGATCCTAAAAAAGTGAATGTCGCCTTACGCATAGCCCTCTTGTAAAATATTTTTTGCTATTTCATAACCAAACATAGCATGATAAAGAAGCCCTCTAGATCCCATAGCAGTAATAATCCATGTTTTTGTATTTATCTTAATAATAATGGGAAAATAATGATTTTTATTAACAACTCGTAAGGCAGCTTGTCCGGAAGAAATAGGCAATTTTTCTACCCAAGGCAAATCTAAAGCTAGCTGAGGTAGGATCTGTTTTTTTGCAGTAGCTAAACAGAAATGATTATGTGGGAAATCATGCTCATAGGTAGAGCCTAAATAAACATTCTGAGAGCCAGGAGATTTAGCTATATAGCCTCTGCTTATGCAGCTCAGAGAAAGAGTATTTTCTTGCATTACAGAGAAAAGAACTTGTCCTTTTGTAAATTTTATAGGGAGATATTTTGATTCAATAAAATCTTGTATGCCGGCTCCAGCAGCAAGTACTATATGATCAAATTTTTGCAGATCCTGAATGGTAGTAATCTTTTCTCGAATTAAAAAAGCTCCTCTACTTTGACAAAAGTTAAAAAGAGATTGCAAATAGATTGTTGTATCTACAGTATACCCAGAAGAAATAAGAAAAACAGGACGGGTGGAAGAAGAGGTAAAAAGAGTAATATCTTTCTTTTCTTTTGCGAGCTGTTCAAAAAAAAATTGCTTTTCTCTTGTTGGAGTAAAAGATAAAATGCCTTGCTGAGAAAAGATAGGGGGGGGAAAAGAACTTGCAAGTTGAAATAATTCTTGCGCTCTATATAAGGCAATATCGGCTTGCAAGCTTCTTCTTCCTTTTTTTCCTGGGTAGGGGTGTAGTAAGGAAGCTATTTTTGAAGCGCCTCCCCCTATTCCATTAGGATCAAAAAGGGTAATCTCTAAAGAGGCCTTTTGCTGTAAAAGATAGGATGCTACGGCAAGGCCGCTTAAGCCTGCTCCAACAATCGCTACTCTCATAATATAAGATGTATATCCTTACATTGTTTATATGGCTTAGTATAGGGCAAGCCATTGGATTTTTACTACTTTATCCTTTTTTATAAAGATATTTTGGCTGCAGCATAGGAGTTCCTCTTCTTTGAAGAGCCTCGCATCTCTCATATACAATTTGTATACTCATGCCTATCAATCTAGCCATGCCAAACAAAATAGGATAATACTCTATATACGGAAATCCTGCAGCTTGTAATAAAGAATAAGAGATAGCAGCGCTAGAGGGGTAAAGAGGAATAGCATCATTCTTTTCCATTATTTCAGGAACCATTGTGCGCAAGAGTAGACCGATTTTAAGTAAAGGATGATCTGAAAATATGT
>Ga0206820_1093_pt1 | contig 16474 bp, 17 predicted proteins | sample Alteio_BWOrgCont_84_FD_152857 | JGI IMG/M metagenome (GOLD analysis project Ga0206820, IMG submission 152857) | Enriched cells from forest soil in Barre Woods Harvard Forest LTER site, Petersham, Massachusetts, United States -... | ecosystem: Environmental > Terrestrial > Soil > Temperate forest >...
TGGTGCAAAAGTCAAAACCGCACCGGATATTGATACAGCTATTGCAGCACTGCGCGGGGGTGCAGGCGCAGATGTGGTGCTCGTAGAAGTGGGTGAGTCGATCCGACACCTGGTAACTCAGCTGGCAAGCGAGCATATCTATCTGCCGGTCGTTGCCTGTGGGTTTAGCAATGATGCAGATGCAGCAGTACAGGCGATTCATGCAGGCGCAAAGGAATATCTACCCCTTCCTCCCAACGAAGAGCTGATTGCTACATTACTCGAAAACTTGGCAGGAGAGGCGCGGATTTTCTTAGGGAATTCACAGGCATTTCGTAAAGTCATGGCGCTTGCCGATGCAACCATTCTGGTGACAGGGCAATCGGGGACTGGAAAAGAAGTAATGGCCCGCTACTTGCATAGCACCAGTAAGCGCTCAGGACAGCAGTTCATTTCCGTCAATTGCGCAGCCATCCCCGATAACCTCCTAGAATCGGAGCTTTTCGGCCATGAAAAAGGGGCGTTTACGGGGGCGGTAGCACGGCGTATCGGGAAATTTGAAGAAGCGAGCGGGGGTACCTTACTTTTAGATGAAATTAGTGAAATTGATATACGACTACAAGCAAAACTACTGCGTGCATTGCAAGAGCGCGAGATTGATCGTATTGGAGGGAGCCGTCCGGTCTCTGTCGATATTCGCGTCATTGCCACCAGTAACCGCGACCTGAAGGAAGAGGTGCGTGCCGGCAGATTCCGAGAAGATCTCTATTTCCGCCTCAATATTATCGAATTAAGGCTTCCTCTCTTATCAACGCGCGGAGATGACATCATTGCACTCGCAGAGTTTTTCAATAAGAAATATTCCGATTTGAATGGGATTCCGATGAAATCCTTTGCTGCAAGCGCCCTGGAAGCGTTGCGTGGCTATGCTTGGCCTGGCAATGTGCGCGAATTGGAGAATACAGTGCATCGCGCTGTCTTACTTAGCCAAGGGCAAATGATTGAAACAGAGGCCTTTATGCTTCCCGATCAGACAGCGCCTACCAACTATATGAGCGGGTTGGTGGGGCAGACACTTGCCTCTGTAGAGCAGCATTTAATCGTCAATACGCTCAGTCATTGTGCGGGTGATTCGAACCAAGCCGCTGCGCTGCTAGGCATTTCGCTCAAGCATCTACGCGAAAAATTGGCGTTAATTAGCGAATATACCCAATGAAAATGAAAATGCCGTGCGTCGCTCGATCGCTCATGTACTCAAGCACACTTCGCTCCTCGCTCCTACTGCATTTCCATTTTGATTGGGTATAGTCAACTCGCCACTACTCCCTGCAAAGATGTAGATTTACAGAAATAGAGCAGCCCTTCTAGCAAGGCACATAACAGCGCATAGCCTCCTAAAATATAGGCAATAGGCTGAATCGTACCATCAAAATAAATCTCGGAGAGCACAACACAAGCAACTGTCACTACTTGCCGTATGGCCGTGATCAATGCCATGGAAGCCCCGTTCATTTCGGGAAAAAGAGACAGCGCCTTGAGGCCGACGCTATTGACCATCAGCGTTCCTCCTGCGGTAAATACCATCATCGCACCGCAAATCGCCTCAGGGGAGTGGACCCAAACGCTACTGACTAGCAATAACAGCAAGACGCCAACCACCGCAATACCCATTCCGGTGTTTTTTGTATAATCTAATCCTTTTGCAGGAATCAATTTTGCTGAGATCAAGGAAAATACAATAAATATGACCGAAGTGCTTGCCTGATAATAGCAAAATATCTGGATAGAAACACCTAAGTGATTGACAAAAATCAAGGATAAACTGGCAATATACATCACCAATGCTGCAAAGGGCATATTGCAGATCAGGCTATAGGCTACAAACGGGAAGCTGGTGAGTAAGGTTTTGTAATTGTCTCCTATTTTCTTCAGTCCAAAAGATTGGCGGCGCTCATTTGGCAGTGTTTCTCCCAGAAAAACCAAAGACCCAACCAATATGAGTGCTGCTAGAATGAATATCAGGGTAAAATTGGCGCGCCACCCCATATATTCGCTGAGTATCACCCCTATTACCGGGGCTACAGCCATGACTGTCGCGATGACGCTATTGCAAAAACTAATCAGCTGCCCTGCTTTTTCTGCCGGATAGCGATCTAAGAGGCACGCAGCACCTACCACCATGGGCACAGAAATGGCCACTCCTTGTAATAGGCGCCAGGCAAGCAATACATAGAACTGGTTCGTTATGACACACCCAAGGCTGCTGATCACAAATAAGAAGAGCCCAGCCAGCAATGTCTTTTTTCTACCATAACAATCGGAAAGCGGCCCCGTGATCAGGCCGGCAATCGAAAGTGCTGTAAAATTCACGCCTAACACCAATTGGATTTGATTCTCCGCTACCCCGAAATACTCTACCATCTGCGGGAATGCGGGCACATAAATATCTGCCTCTACGCATGCCGCAACATACATCAAGATCACCAGCCCAATCAGCCATGCGTCATAGGATTTTTCTGAGAGACGCCATATAGGTTTTTCCAACATCATCATTCTCCATGGATCTTAGAAAAATGTAGAGAATAAAGCGATCACCGTCAACAGAACACACACCTCAAGCTGCTAATAAGAACCAGAATCCTCAAAAAGGTTCTGTTATAGGGTATTTTAAAAGCCGGCCGAAAGCTCCTTCTCCCCCTGGGAGAAGGGCCAAAACCGCAACTTATTGGTGAAAATCTTGACTTTTAAATCACCCTGATTCAGATAGCCAAATTTTTACCTTGCATCTCTCGAAGAATTCGTTTATAAGAATTCATCTTCATTGGCGCGGGGTAGAGCAGCCCGGTAGCTCGTCAGGCTCATAACCTGAAGGTCGTTGGTTCAAATCCAGCCCCCGCAACCAGCCTTATGATTTTAAATCCACAATCACTGGCACGTGATCCGACGGACTGTCCCATCCACGGACATCTTTAAGGATGGCACTCGACTGCAGCATCGGGACCACATGCGAGGTCAACCACACATGATCCAACCGCCGACCGCGGTCGGATTGTCGCCAATCGCGGTTACGATAACTCCACCAGCTATAGAGCTTCTGCTCGGGTGGTACAAAATAGCGATGCGCATCCACCCACCCACCTGCGTGATAGAGCTCCATCAACCCCTCTGTTTCTATGGGGGTATGGCTGACCACGTTCAATAATTGCCGATGCGACCATACATCCTGCTCTAGTGGCGCAATATTCAGATCACCCATCATGATCGTGGGCATGTTGCTTGCCTTCACATCCTTTGCCCAGCTAATGAGATCGGATAAAAATTGTAATTTATGTGCAAATTTGGGATTGATATGCGGATCTGGAATATCGCCTCCCGCAGGAATATACAGATTATGCACCGCAATCAGCCCCAGACGCCCATGTTCTATGGAAACGGCCACATGCCTTGCATCTTCTTTTTGCCCATAATTAAAATGCGCGAGCGGCGTGAAGGGATGTTGCGAGAGAATAGCCACCCCATTATAACTTTTCTCCCCGCGGAAATGTACATAGGGAAATCCGAGCGCTTGTACCGCTGCCAGAGGAAATGCGCTATCTTGCACTTTGGTTTCTTGCAGGCACACGATCGTTGGCTGATATTCTTTTACTAGGCGTTCCAGCAACGGTAAGCGTAATCGTACAGAATTGATATTCCAGGAGAGAAATCGCACCATCATCACCTGCTAGATGCCAACAACGATACCCAATCAAAATGGAAATGCAGTAGGAGGAAGGAGCGAAGTGTGCTTAAGCACATGAGCGATCGAGCGACGCACGGCATTTTCATTTTCATTGGGTATATTAGCTTACCATCATATTACGTGTTGCTTGTGGCAAGGTGACGGTAAGTCCATCCAAGTCTTCCGTCATAATAATTTGGCAACCGAGACGCGAAGTGCGTGTTAGTCCAAAAGCAAGATCGAGCATATCTTCCTCATCCTCTGTTGCTTCTTGCAGCTGCGCGTAAAAGGCAGGATCTACAATCACATGACAGGTAGAGCACGCTAATGATCCTTCGCATGCACCTTCCAGATCAATTTTATGCGCATGCGCAATTTCAAGCACCGATTGCCCTACCGGGGCATCCACTTCTGTGCGTTGGCCTTGGCGATCAATAAAAATCAGTTTTGGCATGAGTATCCCTTATTATTTTTTAGAAACTATAGTGCTTCCGAATAAAAATGCAATATCCAATTCTGGATTGCCGCGCCCTCCGGGCTCGCAATGACGTTTTGCAGCGATCTCTCCTTGGGTGTGTAGCAGCTCTCTTTAAGAAGCTGCTCCTACGGATTGTTTTGTAGTGAGTGCGGTGAGTGCATGCGGTAATGCATAGGCGTGCTTGGTAATATCCCCAGCGCCCATACAGAGCACCACATCCCCTGCTTGTGCTTGTCCATGGAGCATTTCTGGCATGTGCGCTAAATCCTCCAAGAAATGTGCCCCTGTTTTTGGTAACAGGGATGCATGCTGGGCATGCATTTTGTCGAGCAAGGCTTTCGTGCTAATGCCTGCGATAGGATCTTCGCCTGCACTATAAATATCTGCAATCCACAGCATATCTGCATGCGAGAAACATTGGGCAAATTCTTCCATCAGGTCCTGCATGCGTGTGTAACGATGCGGTTGAAAAATAGCCAGTACACGGCCCTTTCTCGCATCTGCAACGGTACGCGCTGCAGCAAGGGTCGCTTCAATTTCTTTAGGATGATGCGCATAATCATCAATCACACGGATACCCTCTACTTCTCCCGTACAGGTAAACCGGCGCTTAACACCTGCAAATTGCGAGAGCGCTTGGTGCGTGGATTCCACACTGAGGCCCATTCTTGCAGCGATGGTAATGACGGACAAGGCATTCAGCACGTTGTGTCTTCCTGGCGTAGAGAGGAAGAAGCGATGTTCCTCGGCTTGGCACAGTGCAGCAAAACGAGGGCTATAGCATACCGTAAAATAGGTGCCGGTAACAGAAGGCTCTAAATCACTTGCCATCACATCGGCAGGATGATCGATACCATAAGTGAAGATGCTCCGTGTGGTAATTTCCGAGGCTAAACGTGCTGTAAGCTCATGATCGGCACATAATACGGCAAATCCATGGAAAGGAATGCCCGTAATGAAATCATGGAATGCTTGGTATAACGCAGCAAAATCGCCATAATAATCCATATGTTCGCGATCGATATTCGTTACTACCGCAATGGTACGGGGCAGCCTTAAAAAGGAGCCATCCGACTCATCTGCCTCTACGACAATACAATTACCCTTCCCAAGATGCGCATTGCTTTGATAGGCAGCAATCACACCACCATTCACTACGGTTGGATCCAGATTACCAGCACTTGCCGTCACTGCCATGAGGGATGTGGTGGTCGTTTTTCCATGGCTCCCCGCAATGGAGATTGCCACTTTATTTTGCATCAATGCGGCCAGCATATCGGAGCGATGTATGATAAGAATACCACGCTTTTTTGCGGCAATAATTTCAGGATTACTATCCCGTACCGCCGTCGATTTGACGACTAGGGTGGCGTGCTCTACATGTTCTTCCTTCTGCCCTAACATCACAGGAATGCCGAGAGATTGCAATCGATCGGTCACATAACTCGTTGCGTTATCGGAACCCTGCACCGCATACCCCATATGGTGTAATATTTCTGCAATACCACTCATCCCTATACCACCGATTCCAATAAAATGGATTTTTTTGAATAATGGTTGTGCGAACGGGAGATAATGCAGCATAGTGAAGGTCTCTAGGATGTTTTATTGGATATGCAATAACAGATGAAACAGCTTATATTATAGGAAGAATACTTGCAGAAGGTGAAGAAAAAACCTATCATAAAGGAAGAGATCTGTTAGAAAGAGTGAGATCTTTGCCTAGAATCAAGGGGTAGGACATTCTCCTTAAAACCGGAATGTAAAGGATCCTCCATAAAATGACAAGGGATAATCGTGCAGAAGTGGTCTGAAAACGCGAATATAATATGTAGATGGTCCCCTATAGGTGCTGTTTTATTGGTGTTAGGCCTAACAGGATGTTCTGGCTTCAACTACAAGCTTACACTGCCCTTTTATACACCCGATAACAGCAATAACATTTATTTCAAGGCAGGGGTAAAACGTCCTCCACAATATAATCCTTATTATTTGAATCAAATTGCCGATGATACGAAAAAGAAAAAAGCACAGCAATCCCAAGAGCAAGAAGAGGAAGATTTAGATGCGGATGACAATAGCGTTGCCGTACGTGATATGGTTGATGCCGAAGGCACGCCTCTTTCGCCACTCGCGAATGGCCAACAGACCCCCAAAAAACCCCTTAAGCGTCGCGTTGTACCCCTCTCTAGCAATAATAATGGGGATCCAGGAGATGTGATGCCTACGTCCTTACCTGCAAAAGCTCCACCAATATTACCCGTATATGGTAGCAAAGATTCGGGAATTATCCAATTGCCTACCGGAAAACCCGCCGCACCTACGGCACGTACGATACCCGCCGCTCCGCCGACTCCTGCGCCAACCACCAGTGCTTCAGCACCCAGCACCCCTGCTGTTAGCGATACGATAAGCGAGGCCACCCACGATCCCGATTTATCCGTATTGGATATGGGACTCACAGAAACACGGTAGCAACCGAAGCGCTTGCAGCAAGATCGTTTATCTGCTACAACCGAACATCTCTGATGAGATGGATGGGTGTCTGAGTGGTTGAAAGAACCGGTCTTGAAAACCGGCGTACGGGCGACCGTACCGTGGGTTCGAATCCCACCCCATCCGCCAGTTTGGCTTCCGGCGATGTCCAGGAAGATCCGGAAAATCCTTGAAAATACTCAGTTTATCTGCTAATCATGCTCTAGTGATCTCCAATAATGTGCCCCAATGCCCCTTAGCAATAGTCGACTTCCCAGCGCTGAAGGTGCCGTTTAAGATAAGGCATTTTGGCATTGTCATTGCTCCTCTAAAAACCAGGATAGCAGAATGGCTTTGTGGGTGCTAATAAAAAGGGGCCTAGCGCAGAACATTCCGAAACGTCAACGACACCCTCCTTCCGCGTGCCACCCCATGATCATATTTACGCCCCGGAATGCCGTGCTGCCAGCGATACCTGGCATCGCCTGAGATACCCAGCAAGCTTCTGGGCTCAAGCAGTATTTCTGTTTTTTGCTCCCGCTTCAATTCCATGATGCAGGCACTTCCTATACTCAAAGAACAAATTACAGGGCCAAAGCAGGGTATGCAGTCCGTGTGTGGAGCGATGCCTTGGCCGGGGAGGTATTCGTTGATGATCACCTGGTCTGGTTTTTCGATGATGTGATCATGCAATAGCCTCAGAGCTAGCTTTTGTAGCCAGTCAGGGAGTGGTCCTAAATAGAGGCTTGGGTCGACCATCCGGTTCTTATAATCGTAACGGTATCCATAATGCTGCACCCGTCGTTTTAAGCTTGTGAGCCAGGGGGAGGCGTCGATGTGGTGTAGGAGCGCCAGCTCTTCTTCTGGAGTGATGTAATCAGGCATGTACTGCAAGCCTGGAACGTCCACGGCTCTTTCTTCTATGAATAGCTGCGTTTGCTGCATAATCTAAACTCCCAGGTCATCATTGCATTTCCGTATAGAGTAACGCCATAGCCCCCTATCACACAACACACGCATAAAGTGCTTGAGTAGAATAAATTACACGCTATATTAGTACACATATTTTGCTTCCTCAATGTTTAAAATGGTGTTAATGTGCATATACTTATTTCCATTCTATTCTCCTACCTTTCGCTTACTACCCTTGCGATAGCCGATATCCTACCCACTTCTTCGCCTGAGTGCCGTATGGTTAAAGAGCTCTACTACGATATAGACTGCAAAGAAGGGAATGAAACATGCCGGGATCGTAAGTTACAGTGCAGGTATGGTGCGCGTTGGGAAAGCATCAAGGATTTCTATGCCGAGTTCCAGGAGGCGATGCGTGCGAATGATAAGCATAGATTGGCTGAGATTATGCCGTATCCATTTACGGTATACGCTCAGTGGAGGGATTTAACGCATAGATCAAGCAAAATCTATAAAATCAAAGACAAGCAGGAGTTTTTATCTCTTTATACGCGTATTTTCCCAAAATATATCCGGGAAGATATCGTAGAAGCAGCAGAATATGACAAGTTGTATGTATTTAATCGCGTCACTAGTATGGGTCCCTACCATAAAATGGAATACTTGCCGCGTTGTCGGGCACAGGATCCAACAGATGATCTAGAAACCTGTCCAGGTTACCACATAGCACTTGGTTTTACTTATTATTTTAATTCAGGAGAAGTGAATGCCGATTTCACAAAGAGAAAACGACCTAGCAAAAGCAATAGAAGCAGCAGCCGAATGCCGTGATAGATTGCATAATTTGGATTTAAACAATAAAGACCAGCAGAAATTTTACAAGCAGCAGCTTCAAGGTTTTCTTGTGGGAAATGAGGCGAGGTCTAAACATGCCTATGATGATGGTGACCCCAAAAGAAGGTCTATTAAAGAAGGCAGAAAGGTAGAGGGCAATATTACCATTGGTATAGGCTTTAATATGGAACGTGACGAGGCCGAAGAAGAATGGAATAAAGCATTTAGAGGAACAATATCTTTTGACGACGCTAAAGATGGAAAAATCAACCTTACCGACGAGCAAATCCAAACCCTTTTTGATAGTGGGGTAGAAATGCGGGTAGAGCTGCTTCGCAAGATTTACAAGTCTGCCTGGGGGAAGTTGCGTGCGAATGAGCAGCTGGCGATATTGGATGCGTATTTTAATGGGCCAGGGGTGGTGAAGGGTAGCACGAAGTTCTATCGCCATATAGTTGCTTATGTAGAGACGGGTGATAGGAACCACCTTGAGAATGCCCTTGATGAGTTAGAACACCGCTCTAACCCGGAAGGAATGGCTGGGTTGGCCAAACGGCGCAAGGTACAAGCAGAGTTGCTAAACTCAACCAAAGCCCCACTTTACACACGACCTGGCGAATCGCAGTTTCCTGCATTTGTTTCCATCGCCGTAACGCCAGGCAAAACGATTATTCCACGAGGGATGCGGGAGAAATATGGCGACCATCCTGACAAACGTTATTATGTATGGCGTACCCAGATGGATCATAAGGTGCGTGAAGCACATGCGATACTTGAGGGCAAGGTGTTTTCAGTAGAGGATCTTACCAGTATCGGCCATCCTGGCAGTGGCTATAATTGCCGCTGCGAAGCAGAACCTCTACCCATGACTGCGCATATTGTTGAAGAGACACTGGAAATCAAGCATATGCGCCTTATAATCCTAGAAATTGGTAGTATGATTGCAGATTGGCGAGCGTTGCACAAAGAATTGTTGATGATTGAGGAGCCGGCAGGTCTCCTCTGGGCCTAGCACAAACGCCAGCCTCCGCCGTCTGGGGGCATATTTGGGGGCATCGGCGGGAACACACACTCACCAATACCAACAAACCAGCCACCTCCACGCCACAATATGAACGACACCCCATAGTTGGATGTTTATTGCCGTCCGAAAACATCCAAGAATTTTTTGAAAATCAAACCTGATATATTCCAAGATAGTAAGGGTCTTGATTTCAATTAAAATCAGATACCACAAATAGTGCAACTTTGGATGGGACCTAAGGCTTCACCACCATCAGATAAAACACCACGATAATTGCCGGAAACGCTAAGGATCCAAGAATAATCCACCATTTCTCCATCTTCCAGAATATTGCTGGCAAATCTTTACCGGATTCAAGGGCGTTTTTTGCAAGATCACGCATCTTGATTTGCATCCATACCACGGGTAACCAGCAGCCTCCTGCAAAGCAATAGAGCACTAACCCCCATAGCACCCATTTGTCTGAAAAAGAAAACCCTGTGACATGCAGCAGTAACAAACCCGTGATGAGTTGGATGATAATAGCGGGTGTTGTAAAGAGCCAATCTGCAATCACCACATGACGCGTGGCAAAATAAATACTGGCCGTATCTTTGCGGCGGTTTGCCATAAACATATAGAAAGCGCTACCAATACCCGTTCCAAACAAGATGGTAGAACTTAGGATATGGATCCATTTCAGTAGCAAATATTCCATCGGTACATTCTTCTAGCGTTGGCAATTCACTTGCTATATTAAAGGAGCATTACAGTAAATCATAGTGATTATGGAACAAAAGCAGCCTATTTTCCAGCCTATCTTTGCACCACAATGGGAAAAGCTCCCTGCGGTGCTGCAGATGCATTATGCGAACCGTCCTTATTGTTCAGATAGGGTGACGGTGGAAGGTATCATGAAGGTTGAGGTATCTCTTTTAGCAAGACTACTTTCACCTTTGATGCGCATCACAGGGGCATTGGCGCCTTATGTTGGGGATAATATTCCGGTCATCGTACATTTTGAAAGTGAACCTGATAGCAATGCCTTTTGTCTCAATCGTATCTTCCATTTTCCAACAAGAAAACCGTATCATTTCCACTCGCGGATGATCCCTGCCGGGGGGAATGAGCTGATTGAATGGATGTCTTCTGGGATTGGCTGGCATGCAAGCTATGCATTTGAGGGGGACAAAGTGCGGATGCGGCATCTTGGGTATAAGATAAGGCTGTTCGGTAATATATTCTCGCTGCCGCTTGAGATCTTTTTAGGTAAAGGCTATGCAGAGGAAGAAGCTATAAGCGAAAACAGTTTCCGCATGTATATGGATATACGGCATAGATGGTTCGGAAAGGTCTATGCTTATAGTGGAGAATTTACAATATCGGAGGTCAAGCTCGATGCATAAAGTACTAATCCTAGGTGGTTATGGTAATTTTGGAAAACGCATTGCTCGCATGCTAACGCAGCAAAATATTTCTGTGATTATAGCAGGGAGGGATGAAGGTAAAGCTAGACAACTCCTGGCTTCACTGCCACATTCTCTGGCAGAAATAGCAATCTTTGATGTCAGACAGGATTTGGCATACCAATTGGATGGTCTGAAACCTACCGTAGTGGTTAACACTTGTGGCCCATTCCAGAATAGTGATTACGCGATCGCCCAAACATGCATCGCACATGGCGTGCATTATATTGATCTGGCGGATGGGCGGGATTTTGTGACGGGTATTACCTCTTTAGATAGCGAGGCAAAGCACCATGATGTGGCTGTCATCAGTGGCGCAAGCACGGTGCCTGGGCTGAGTTCTGCCGTGATAGAGCACTATCTGCCTGCGTTCTCCGAGATGGATTCATTAGAATTTGGTATTGCACCTGGGCAGAAAGCAGAGCGGGGCCTAGCCACGACACAAGCAATTCTCAGTTATGTTGGTAAGAAGCTGAAGCCGTGTGCTGGATATGCTACGCGCTATGGTTGGCAAGATTTGCATCTGCAGCATTATCCTGTCATTGGTAGAAGGTGGATGGCAAATTGCGACATCCCTGACCTTGACTTGCTGCCTGCAAAATATGGCATTAAAACCATCCGCTTCTCGGCAGGTATGGAAAGTCCGTTGGTGCATTTGGGCATATGGATGCTCTCCTGGTTTGTCAGAGCTGGGATGATTGCGGATTTGCCAAAATATTCTGCTGCCCTCCTCAAAGCTAGCAATTGGTTTGATTTCCTTGGGTCGGCCGATGGTGGAATGCATATGATCTTAAGTGGAAAGGATCACTCAGGCAAGGCGCTCACCAAAAAATGGTTTATTGTTGCCTTAGATGGAGATGGGCCCTATATTCCAACTATTCCAGCCGTTATTTTGGCGAAAAAAATGATAGAGAGTGATTTCCATTCCAGGGGAGCAATGGCGTGCGTAGGTCTCGTTTCTTTGGATGAGTATCTGCATGAGCTGCGTTATTTGAAGGTCAAGACGTATGAGGAAAGTTCTATAAAAGCCTGTAATAACAAGTTTAGCTAAAGACTATGACAGAAATTCCGTTTTATGTATTGAAACCTCTTAGGTCCTCTCATATTCATCCAATATTGGATAGAGACCGCGTCATTAGCAATACACGTAAAGGCATAGAAACCCAAATATATCTTGATTTAAATATTTTATCAAAAATCCATGAATCTATCTCTAAGAGCAATCCTGCTGACCCTTCTGTAGTAGCAATAGTACAATTTTTGCACAGTTTTTCTGGCGGAGTGTATCTTGCGCCAGGAATTGCACTAGAAGAAGTAGCGCCACATTTTGCGCTTCCAATCTATAGAAGCTTTGAGAAATTTTGTTCGATGTACTCACTGAATTTTAGCGATGCTTATAATGCCATTCCTTTGATGCCTAATAAGAGAGATATTCTAAGGTTTTTCGATCTTTCAAGCGGGCAGCAAAATATACTGGCCACAAGTTATGCCTCCTTGTTATATGTGCATTATATCCATACCTTCTTTCCTCGATTCTCTAATCAAGAAAAATTTAAGCTATATGGAGATCACATAGCTTCTTCAATTAACAGATTTGATGCTTTAGGCTACGCCATAGCAATGCTTTATTTTACTGATGCATCTAATGCTATTGCAAAAATTAAGCGCAATTTCATCAAACAACCCGAAAATAAGCAGAAAGTTCTAAAAAATAGTCTCAATGCAGCGTGGGACATATCATTTTATAGGTGTATCGCATATAGTGAGGTGCTTTCCAAAGTCCAGCAGGACTTTTCCCTGAGGCCTATGGAATGTTGGTGCCTAACTTTTGATGCGGGCATTGCGGCTTTATCTGAGCTAATTTTTTATGACGAAGAGTCCACTCTTAAAGGGATGGATTCTGCTAGCATCGCTCTTGATAGTGAAATTTTAAAATATAACGATGATTTAGCGCATAATTTTGAACTATTTAATTATAGAAATCATGTTAGAAGAGCGCTGCATCAAGTAAAAGACTTATTAGGTGAAGAGCATACATATGGTTCTTTAGCTACTATTAAGAAGTTTATCAATAAGACAGAAGAAAGCTTTTATAAACTTCAGTAAATGTAGCTTTGTGTGAGGGTGCTACCCTGCATGCAAAAACTCTCAGCCCCACCCTCCCGTGGGTATTTTTGTGGGTATGTAGAGAAACACACACTCACTAACCCCGCAAAATCCAACGAACATAGCCAACACTATGAACGACACCCCACCGCCAGTTTGGGTTCCGGTAGCTTCCGGGAAGATCCATAAATCCCTTGAAAATCCTCAGTTTATCTGCTAATCATGCTCCAGCGATGTCCAATAATGTGCCCCCACATCCAGTGCTTTTTGGGGGCATATTATAGGGGGCATAATTTTGATTGTCACTGGAGATGCCCCCAATGCCCCTAACAGACATGGTTTGCAAGCAGGCTAAACCCAAGGAAAATCCATATAAGCTCTCAGATGGTGGAGGTCTCTACCTTGAGGTGATGCCAAATGGAAGCAAGTATTGGAGACTGAAATATCGCTTTTTTGGTAAAAAAAAAGCGTCTTGCTTTTGGGGTGTATCCTGAGGTGACTCTTGCTACAGCGCACGAGAAACGAGAGAAAGCACGTGACCTGCTGGAAGATAACATCGATCCCTCTCAAGCGAAGAAGGAGGCAGACCTCGAGAAACAACTTTCTACCGAGAATTCCTTTGAAGCCATTACCCGTGAGTGGCATGAACACCAAAAGGGTGGGTGGACGGAGAGGCACGCAAATTATGTGCTAAGACGCCTGGAAGCAGACCTATTTCCCACGCTTGGCTTCAAAGCAATCAATGAAATCAAAGCACCAGAGTTATTACTGGTATTGAGGACCATTGAAACTAGAATATAAAACATTCAGGAATTACGTGTCAGCACTGCGCAACCCAAAAAGTTAACAGTAGTACGTACGTAAATGCATAGGGATAGGGTTTGTTGCTTATAGAATACAACTCCACTTCCAATTTCTGCTAAAATATTTCCTATTTTCCTCCTATTTTCCCATTTTCCCGAAAGACCAAACCAAGCAGGCAATAAGTGCTTTGATTAAGACCATCCAATAACAATTAGGAGGTCCTATGCGCACACCGATAAACACAAACGAACGAGTTCTTCGCCTACCCGACATAAAACAGAAAACCGGCCTTGGCCGCTCATCCATCTACGCATTCGAAAAAGAAGGCAAATTTCCACAACGCATCCCAATAGGTGCACGCAGTGTTGGGTGGCTTCAAAGTGAGGTAGATGCATAGATCGCTTCCAGAATCCAAGTTGCTCGGGGTGGAGGTCGTGATGGGAAATAACTATCCACTTCTGGTCTGCAGGAGGTTATTCCTACCTGCTACAAGCAACCTCCTGGGTAGAACGCTACTGAACTCCCCACAACAAGCGCTAATCCCCAAGGCAAAATGGCCTACATTGTCATACATGCGCACGAAGCGCAGCATAAAATCTATCCAGAAGAATAGAGGATTTACCATATGCTACCCCATCAATAGGGTTGCTAGCCAAGCAATAGAAACATCAGTTTTTTCTAAATTGAAAGATGTAATGAAGAAGGTAAGAAGCTATGGCCAGAAACCCTTCTAAGCGCAAAACATCGGTCAGGCATTTTGGCATTGTCATTGCTCCTCTAAAAACCAGGATAGCAGAATGGCTTTGTGGGAGCTAATAAAAAGGGGCCTAGCGCAGAACATTCCGAAACGTCAACGACACTCGCCTTCCGCGCGCCACCCCATGATCATATTTACGCCCAGGAATACCGTGCTGCCAGCGGTACCTGGCATCGCCAGAGAGGATGAGGAGACTTCTGGGTTCGAGCAGTATTTCTGTTTTCTGCTCATGCTTCAACTCCATAATGCAAGCACTTCCTAGACTCAAAGAGCAAATCACAGGGCCAAAGCAGGGGATACAGTCTGTGTGTGGAGCGATCCCTTGGCCAGGTAGATATTCATTGATGATCACCTGGTCTGGGATTTTTATGATGTGCTCCTGTTCTAACCTCAGAGCTAGCTTCTGGATCCAGTCAGGGAGTGGGCCTAAATAGAGGCTTGGGTCTACCGTCCGGCTCTTATAATCGTAACGGTATCCATAATGCTGCACTCGTCGTTTTAAGCTAGTGAGCCAGGGGGAGGCGTCGATGTGGCGTAGGAGCGCCAGCTCTTCTTCTGGAATGATGTAATCCGGCATGTAATGCAAGCCTGGAACGTCCATGGCTCTTTCTTCTACGAATAGCTGCGTTTGCTGCATAATCTAAACTCCCAGGTGGTAAATTGATGATATGCATCCAATGCACTACCTCCATATGCGTCATTGTATGTTCATAATCAGGATAGTCATCAGGATCAAAGACATATTGAATAGGTTGTTGAAAGGGGGTTTGGGTCGCTAATTCTTGGAATTTGAAAATATTGTTATAGTAATCACTATCCACGGTAGTTATCACGACACTTCCGCTATCTCTGAGGACTTGGGAGGCTGAAAGTAAGAAGTCACGTACTAATATGTAATTGGGGTTATGGCCTTCTACTGGTTCTCTGCTGCCAGCATTTGGAAACTGAAAGATAATCGTGTCAAAAGATGCACTACCGAAATAATGCTGTAAAGTTGTTGCATTTATTCCGTGCAATACTTGTATTCCCAGTCTTTTTAGGAGCCCCGCATTCTGCTTTCCGGCGAGAGATAAGTCATCGTATTCTTCATAAGTAGATGCAACAATAGGGTGCAGGCAAGGGATCTCCTGTGCTATTGCATATGCAAAACTTAAATTTCCCTCCCCTACAAAAAGGGTTGTTCCACTGCTTATTCGACTAATAAAGTCATACTTCTTGAGGCTTTTAAATAAAACCGAAATCTCTTCTCCTAACGCTTTCAGCTCGCTGTGTTCCGAGTCATATCCCAACCATAAAGAGCGGATGCTAAGATCTATTGCTTTCATCCTTAGCTGCAATATTCTGATTTGCTGTTCTGTAGAATTTTGTCTAATCATTGCATTTCCAATGTTTCTGGGTTATAAAATCCTATTTCTTGCAGAGTTATTTACAAGAGGGGAATTATAACCTGCTTAAGCAAAGTGAGGAAGCAAAAATCTGATCATTGTACCCCAACCCCACCCACCTGGGGGCATAATTGGGGGCATCGGCGGAAGTACACACTCTACTAAAGCACCATATCCGCCAGCACCGCCTCAATCACCTCCCACGCATTGTTGATCTCCTTAGGGTTGGTGCCAGGTAATTCTGCGCAGATGATCAACGCCTTCCATAAGGCCCACCCGCGACCACGTACCCAGGTACCAGCGTCCAGGCCCAGAGTATGACGAAAGGCCTTGCGGCTTTCTCCGTCAAATAAAGTCCAAGCAATGGCTAGGTCACAGGCAGGATCTCCAATGCCCATGCAGCCGAAATCGATCACCGCATCGAGGCGTCCTTCGGTGACCAAGAGATTGTCGACTGCCACATCGCCGTGGACCCAGACTGGCTTACCTTTCCAGTCAGAGTCCATAGCTTGATCCCAGAGTGCCTTAGTGGTTGCGACATCCAACCGATCACGCAG
>Ga0206820_1094_pt1 | contig 16448 bp, 15 predicted proteins | sample Alteio_BWOrgCont_84_FD_152857 | JGI IMG/M metagenome (GOLD analysis project Ga0206820, IMG submission 152857) | Enriched cells from forest soil in Barre Woods Harvard Forest LTER site, Petersham, Massachusetts, United States -... | ecosystem: Environmental > Terrestrial > Soil > Temperate forest >...
TTGTTATTGGAAAATTAAAAGGGGAATATATCACCTTTTACGGCAAAGAGGAAACAAGGATGAAAAAGCTAGAAGATGCAAAATATTTCATGCATGAGCATCCAAGTCCTAAATGTATCATTTTTCAGTCAAAGGATGCATTGGTTACCCTGTTCTATAAAAATAATCAATATTATGTAAATAATAAAAAACTTGATCGCATAGATATATCGGATGAATTAGTAAGAATAGTACAACAAATGCAAGTGTTCAATGGGTTAAAGGATTTTCGGCCAAGTATAAGAGTTCTTACTTCTTTTGATACAATAGCTTTAGGAGTCGATAATAATAGATTATGTGCCTATTGTGGATCTCTTGAAGGGGGCCTCTTTGAAATGGTACTTTCCAGTTTGTTATCCTATAGAGATGGGGAATTAATCGTATTTGAGTCAGTGGAGAGTAATAAGACCCTAGTCTATAGAGATCGCAGGCTTTTCTTAAATGATGTAGAAGTTATAGAAGTAGATAAAGAAACTTCTTTTGTAGCTAGGATGAATAAAGCTACATTTATTCAAGAACAATACCCTAATTTTAAACTGCACTGTATGTTTTATAATTCCTATGCTATAGGGCTTTGTGGAGAGGAGAAAGGAGAGAAAGTTATGTTTTATATTAAGGGTAATAAAGGGAAAACAGGGGAAGCAGCTGCTACAAGTATTAGATATCATTTTATGGAAAAACGAGAAGAAGAGTGTTACATGATTAATTTTCCAACGAGTGAATCTTGAAAAGGCAAGAGTAAGGTGTTTTCAAGATTACAACTACTTTATAGCATGCATGCACGTTTAGTATATCCAGGAAGATTGATCCCAAGGAATTACGGCTGGTTTCTATGAGGGTATATATTACAGGAATTGTGGGGTTTATTGGATTTCATCTGGCTAGAAGACTAAAGAGATTAGGGTTTGCAGTGCAAGGATGTGATAATTTTTCTTCTTATTACTCTGTAGATTTAAAAAGAGCAAGGGGAGCTATCTTGGAGGAAGAGAAGATAACTGTATACCATATAGACATTACTAACTTTACAGACTTACAAACACACTTCCAAGAAAACTCTTATTCTTTTTTGATTCATTTAGCTGCGCAAGCTGGAGTTCGCTATTCTATGCAGAATCCTGATTCTTATATACAAGCTAATCTGATTGGGTTTTATCATATTTTAGAAATCGCTAAAGAGTACCCTTCTATGCAACTTATTTATGCCTCTTCCTCTTCTGTATATGGAAACAATAAAAAGATCCCTTTTTCAGAATCAGATCCTACAGACTCTCCCACTAGTCTTTATGGAGCTACTAAAAAATCTAATGAGATCTTAGCCTATTCCTACCACCATCTCCATAAAATAAAAATTACAGGCCTTCGATTTTTTACTGTATATGGACCTTGGGGAAGGCCTGATATGGCGTATTACAGCTTTACAAAGGCTATTTTGGAAGGGACTCCTATAGAATTGTACGATTTTGGAGAAGCTAGCCGAGATTTTACCTATATCGATGATATTGTATCTGGCATTGTGCAAGCGATGAAAATAGAGGGAAGGGCAGAGGTCTTTAATCTAGGCAATCAAAGACCTCAGTCAATAAAAAAAGTAGTAGAAATTTTAGAACGTCTTCTTGGAAAAAAAGCAATTGTGCAGATGACTTCTTTAGCAGTGGGAGATGTTCCCATCACCTATGCTGACGGCACTCTTGCTAGGAAACAACTCTCTTTTTCTTCTGCTATTTCTTTAGAAGAGGGGTTACAGCGTTTTGTTTCTTGGTATCTTTCTTATTATAAAGAGAGAAAAGCTTTAGGGAGGTATTCAATAATATCAGATGCGATTAAGGAATAGGAGCTTTTGTCTTTTGCTGCTAATTCCCCTGCTACTCCATGAAGATAGACTCCTAAAATAGCTGCGTTATAGGGAGAGAGTCCCTGAGCCAGTAATGCCCCTAAGATTCCAGCTAATACATCTCCAGTGCCGGCAGTTGCCATTCCAGGATCACCTCTTGTTATTACCAGAGGAGGTTGTTTGGAAGAGAAGACCCAAGTAGGGGCTCCCTTTACAATAAGGATGCAATTTTTTTTATCTACTAGATCTTGAGAATCCCGCATCAATTTCTCATCGGGATAAGGAGATTTTTTTTGTAATAGTGGGAGGAGCTCTCCCCTATGAGGGGTCAAAATAGCGGGGAAGATAGTATACCATTGAGGATATCGAGCTAAGAATGCTAATGCATCAGCATCTATAACAAGAGGAATAGAGAGATTGTGTATAAGATCTTGTATGAGAGAAAAATCCTCTTGGCTTCGACCCAAACCAGGCCCAATGATTGCTGCCTGAGATCGTTTAGCCTCTGTGTAGATGTTTTCCTTATTGCGCAGATCTGTAATAATTTCTAAAGGAACTTGTTTTTCAAAATTAGTAAAAAAGAGCCGAGAGACTCCTGCTCCAGATCGCAAAGCTGCTAGAGCTGCTAGAATAGCTGCTCCCTCCATTCCTTTAGACCCTCCTATGGTAAGGACATAGCCAGCTTGGTATTTGTGGCGAGTTCTTTTTATTGAAGGTTGTAAAAAGCGAATGTCTTCCTCGTGTAGAAGCGTTCCTATGGCCTCTGCCTTTTCGATATAGATAGAATCGAGCCCAAAATCTATTTTTGTTATTTTCCCGATATAATTATACCCTTGATCTAAGAAAAATCCTGCTTTAGGTAATCCAAGATATAGGGTTTGATAGGCATGAATACAAGTAGAAGAGACTTCCCCAGTATCTCCATTGAGGCCTGAGGGTATATCAATAGCAAAAATAGGAATACCACTAGCATTTGCTAAGGCTATAATAGTAACTATTCTTAGATCCATCGTTTGAGAATGGTATCCTGTACCGAAAATCCCGTCGATAATACAACCATCTTGGCAAAAACAAAATGTAACATCTTTGGTGGAAGAAATAACTTGCCCTCCTTTTGTTTGAAAGGAGGAGGCTATTATTGTAATTAAGGGAGAAAAATTCTCTACAGGAAATAGAGCATAAGCATAGATCTGAAAGCCCATTTCTAAAAGATGACATCCTGCAGCTAAAGCGTCTCCAGCATTATTGCCCTTTCCCAATAATAGGAGTAACTGTTTTTTTTTTGCCAATTTCTGCACTGTTTTGGAAACTTCCAAAGCAATTCCATATCCGGCTTGTCTGATATAAGATTCTTCTTGCGCTCCTGCTTTTACGCTCTCTCTTTCTAGCTTTCGCATTTGAGAAGCAGTAACGATTTTATCTCCTTGTATCATTAGAGATATTCTTCCTTAATCTCTCTAGTTAATAAGACTTTTACAACCTCTGAGAGATTTTTATTTTCGTAAATAATAGAATAAATCGATTCCGTGATAGGCAGGGGAATTTGATATTTATGGCCAAGCTCTCTAACAGATACGCAGGTGGATACCCCTTCTACTACCATTCCAATATTGTTTTTTGCACTCTCCGAATTCTTTCCCTCTGCAAGCAATTTTCCAAAAGTATAGTTTCGGCTCAATGTAGAGAGGCAAGTGGTGGCTAGATCGCCAAGGCCTGACAACCCATTTAGTGTCTCTACAAGACAGTTTTTTACAGGAGCAAGCTTTCTCATTTCATGAAGACCTCGGGTGAGAAGGGCTGCTTTGGCATTTTGTCCAAACCCTAAGCCATCGGAGATTCCGCAGGCAATTGCAATAATATTTTTCATAGCGCCTCCAAAAGCGGCGCCAAAAACATCTACATTTGGGTAGACTCGAAAATAAGGAGTAGTAAAAACTCTTTGTATCAATTGCATGAGATCGAGATCAAAGGCTGCTGCTACTACAGAGGCTGGCATCTCCTGCATTACCTCTTGCGCTAGGCTGGGCCCTGTAAGACATCCGATAAGATATTGCTGCTGCTCTCCTAGAATTTCCAAAGCAATTTCAGGAAGTAGTAGTCCAGTTCCTATTTCAATTCCCTTAGAAGTAATGACTAGGGGAGGCAACTTTGTTGTAAAAGCTGTCATTTTTTGTAAAACGGAGCGAAAACCCTTTGTGGTTACAGATTCTACAAGAAGGTCTTTATCTTGGATAAGTTCTTCTAAGTTAGTTGTGCCGCGCAGAGAGGAGGCTAAAGGAATTCCTGGAAATTTTGGGTGCTCTTTTTTTTCTTCTATGTAATCTAAAATATCTCTTGTAGCAGACCAGATTTGTACATCATGTCCATTTTTTGCTAAAAGATTTGCAAGGCAAATTCCCCATGCACCACTTCCCAAGTAGCCAATTTTTTTTTTCATAAGGTAAAACTTTTAATTTGGAGTATAGCTTTCTAAGATTTTTGTTTCAAATGCAAGAAAAGACTTCTGCGCTTTTTCTAGGCTGTATTCTCCTAATAAAGATTTTACAGGGGCAAAGGCCTCCTCTCTTTTCTCTAGAATCAATCGAAAGTTTTTTGCATGTGAAAATATATCAAAGAGAAAACGTTCCAATTTCCAAGCTGGCACTATAACCTGCCTCCACCCCTCTGCATTTCTTACTAATTTTTTTTCTTCTTTGTTAACAAAATGCCAAGAAAAAGTAGCGTTTGATGCTTGTAGGGCTACATCAATATGACAAGAAAAGATTCCTAGATAGGCAAAGATAAGGTCTCTATCTTTTTTCTCTTCGAAGTATTCTATTACTCCTATTTTACCCTCTTTTTCTCCTAAGACTCCTAGCTGTTCCATGACGGATCTCTTTTTTATTGTTAGGATTACTAGATCACTTTTGTGAAAAATGTGGCAGCCGAAAATACAAGGATCAAAAGGCCTCCCTAAAAGATTATCGATAGGAAGTACTTGAATCCAATCAATGCCCTCTTTTTTCCATTGTTGTAAGATCTTTTTAGCTGCTAAAAAAGCGCTCCCATTTCCATTAGAACCTGCACTAATGCGACCTGGACTTTCTAAAAACCAGTTTCTCTCTCTGTCTAAAAAAGGAAAGGATTCTTGTTTTATGAGAACAATACTTTTGGGATCAAGATGAAAAAATTGGTGATGGTGTAAAAAGGCTCGTGTAGCTTCGTGGTTGGAAGAGGAGGTGATAATAGCGATAGGAAGGGTCGTCTGCATCTCTTCACAAACCACTCTACATCGATGAAGCAAAATGGCAAAGATAGATCTATTTTGCAACATAGGAAGTGGCAAGCATCCTTTAGGACCTGGAAATCCAAGTCTGGAACCCTGTCCTGCAGCCAAAATAATAACCCCTGCCCCTCTCTTTGTTAGAATCGCTTTACCGAGAGAAGACAAGATCGGTTGCTTTTCTAGAATAAAAGGAAGGGGGGTGTTCCATTTTTGTATTGTCACTAGATCCTTTTTTAGAAAGGTTTGTTGCCAAAGAAATAATTCTTTGTTCCAATGAATTACTTCTTCCCTAAAATTTTTCTGGAGATAATTGGGCCAAAGTGCAAAGTCTTGTAAAAGGTGGCTCTGTTCTATTTCATGTAGAAAGGCGAATTCTTTTTCTCTATCCATAAAGAATGGCCTTTTCTACTCTATCTACTAGGATATTTCTCATTTGCTTAGCGGGAGCTATAATGGGAAGATGATATAAATGGGAATTGGGAGAGGGTACTTTTTGTCGTAGAACCCCTTGTTTTGGATCTGCCCAAAGGGAAATTACCTTTAGAGGAGATGTTTGATCGATATAGTAAATAATAGATAAGACTCCTGAGTCAGGAGCAATCAAGGTGTGGCAATGGTTACGAATAATAGCAATCATTTCTAATAGAGTAGTCTTTCCCCGCAAGTCTATAACATGAGGAAAAGAAAACGCAGGGGAAGGGAGTAGACCAAATAAAAGAACCTTGGTCTTAGTAAGTCTTTGCAGTAATGCCTTCCAATTTTCTATAGGCCAATTTTTTTCATAGTTGTAATGGGATCCAGTTTCTGTGTTGATGTGGACTCCAATGCATCTCTCTTGCAAATGAAATTTTGTAGATAAATGATCCCAATGTGGATTCCAATCCAATTTAGGCGTTACTCTGCCGAGTTGGAAATAGAGCCATCTGGTAGGGTCAGGATTTTTTATGAGAATATCAAAGTGTAAACCCTCTTTTTTTAGTTTGGATAGGACATAATCCAGATCATAAGTACCCCCCCTTTGTAGATTAGGGTCTATGATTAGATCGACTTTTTGCAATAGAGAGAACCCCTCTTCTAAATCTTTTCTTGTAAGAAAGGTAATTTTTGCATCATTAATCGTATGGCGAATGTGTTTACAAAGACCATATAACCCCAATGGGATATCCCCAAGTCCACGATTCCAAAAAAGTAAGAATTTTTTTTTACTCTCTTTTCGCGCCTGGCAAAGGATTTTTTCTAAAGGGTTAGGTAGGATTTTTCTGAGCCATTGTTTCATGGGAAGGCAATTTTTTTTGTAATGCTTTTAGAACAGCTAGGTAGACCTCTTCTACTTCGATCTGTTTCATACAGCGAAAATCAGTAGGGCAGATTCTTTGAAAACAGGGAGAGCAAGGGACATTTTTTTGAATAACCACTCCCCCATTGTAAGGCCTTGTCATTTCCGCACTTGTAGAGCCAAATAAGGCTATCGTAGGAATTCCAAAAGCGTCTGCAATATGCATGGGACCACTATCATTAGAGAGAAAAGCATGGCAGAGAGAAATCAGAGCCATGAGTTCTCTAATAGAGGTTGCTCCTGCTATATTAATAGCTCGAGAAGGGAGGGTTTGACAGATAGACTTAACCAGAGGAAGAGTAGTTGCATCACCAAAAAATAAGATAAATAGGGATGGATCTTGTTGTAAAAGTGCAGTAGCTACACTAGTAAATCTTTCAGGGAGCCAACATTTTGCACTTCCATAAGAAGCTCCTGCATGTATGCCTAAAAGAGTGGCAGTTTTAGGTATAGAGTAACTTTGCAACGCATTTTGTGCATTTTCGATCTCTTCTGGTGCAAGGTATAGCTTTGGCCCTTCTGTAGATAAAGGAGCAGATAAGGGAGAGAGTAGTAATTTATAGGTAATTACTTGATGTTGTTGCAAATGATGAATAGAATAGGAAAGAGGATCTGTTAAGAGAAATGTTCGGAAGTTGCCTCGATAGCCAATGCGTTTTTTTATCCTTCCTTGCCAAAAAATCCAGGCAGAAGAGAAAGAGTTAGTAAGTAAAATGCCTATATCATACCTTCCTCTCTGTAATTTTTTTACAATATTTCTTCTTTCTGTGTGCCTTGTAAAGATTCCATAGGTAGTAAAGCTAAATATTTCATCAATATTTGGGTCTTTTTCAAGCAAAGTTGCTGTAGGGTAGAAGCACATAGCTGTAATTTCTGCCTTTGGATACAACTTGCGCAAGTCTTCTAGGATGGGTGTAGCCATCACCACATCTCCGATCCAATTGGGCATTCTTATAATAATTGCATCAGTCAATCTAGTAGCCTATAATACGTTTTACACCTATGGTAGCAAAAAAACTGTTTCAAGACAATTTCTACCCTATTACAATAGAATTATGAAGGAAGAAATCATATTAGGACTGGATCCGGGAACTCGTATTACCGGATATGGAATTATTCAAAAAATACAAAATAGACCCAGCGTAATTAAGTATGGCTGCATTACTCTTCCTTTAGAGATGTCGCATTCTGAAAAATATTATCTGCTCTTTCAAAATATAGAAGATTTGCTACAAACGTATCAACCCGATCATGTAGCAGTCGAGAATCAATTTGCTCATCAAAATGTGCAGAGCGCGCTAAAGCTAGCAATGGCTAAAGCGGCTGCTTTCATTGCTTGCGGCAAAGTAAAGACCCCCATCTTCGAGTATCCCCCCACTGCTATAAAAGCTGCTGTTACTGGAAATGGTAGAGCTAGTAAAGAACAGGTGCAAAAAATGGTGCAGACTATCTTAAAAATCTCCCTTACTATCGCTTCTCACGATGCTTCCGATGCGTTAGCTATTGCTATTTGCCATTTGGAGCGCTTTGTAAAACTTTCCTCCCTAAAAATGAGAGGAAGCGCATGCTAGAGTTTATAAGGGGAAGACTTGTAGAAGTAGATCTTGTTAAAAATCTCCCTAAGATTATTGTAGAAAATGGAGGCCTTGGTTATCAAATCCTTCTTCCTATTAATCAATTTTCTATGCTGCCCGCTCTTGGATCTCCTCTATTCCTCTATCTCTCTTTTATCGTGCGCGAAGATGCCCATACTTTGTATGGATTTTTACATAAACAGGAACGCAGTTTGTTTATTACTTTGAGCGATCTTTCCGGAGTGGGGCCTAGAACTGCTCTTACTATCTTAGGAAACATTGCTCACATCGAATTTATAAAAGCTATTTTAGCTAATGATATAACTCGGCTTGTTCAAATTCCCAGTGTTGGAAAAAAAACAGCCGAGAGACTTATTATCGAGTTAAAAGATCGTTTTATGGATTATCCATTAGGAGAAAACAAAGGGGGGATTCCTTTTCTTGATGCAGTACGCGCACTAACTAATTTAGGATATGATCGCTCTCTAGCAGAAGAGGCTGTTTTACAAGCGAAAAATGCTTTAGATGTGGAAATGATTGACCTATCCTCCCTTGTTAAGATTTCTCTACAAAATCTTCGGAAGAGATAATGGAAAAAAATAGGGTTATATTCTAGCTATTTGTAGAGAAAATCTCAAAGAGTTAGAATATAGCCATGACATTTGCAGAAAATTTTATTTATAATGAAGATACCATTGTAGCTATTGCTACTCCTCCAGGAGAGGGAGGTATTGCCATTATCCGTCTGTCTGGTAAAGATGCGATACAGATTGCAAATACTATCTTTTCTAAAGAGATCACCTCCCTGCCCTCTCATACAGTACATTGTGGAAAATTTCGCATGCGAACAGGAGCGCATATTGATGCAGGTCTATTGCTTATTATGAGAGCTCCCTCCTCTTATACAGGAGAAGATATAGTAGAGCTGCACTGCCATGGAAATATGGTTATCAGTGAGACTATTCTTGGACAAATAATAAAATCGGGCGCTCGTTTAGCAAAGCCAGGGGAATTTACTTTTCGCGCTTTTAGAAATGGAAAGATAGATCTTACGCAAGCAGAGGCTGTGCAAGAGACGATCGGCGCAAAAAATCAATTAGCGCTCCAAGCGGCTCAGCAGCATTTAGAGGGAGTTCTCTCCTCAAAAATTCACTTACTCTATCAAGATCTTCTCCATATTGCTGCTCACATAGAAGCTTGGATAGATTATCCAGAAGAGGATCTTGAGATTCATACGCTGCAAGGATTACAAAAAACCCTTAAAAAAGTGCAAGTCTCCTTGCGGAAACTAGAGCAAACATTTGAAGAGGGAAGATTTTTTGCAACAGGCTATCGACTTTGTTTACTTGGGTCTCCTAATGTGGGAAAGTCCTCTCTAATGAATACCCTAGTAGAAAGAGATCGCTCTATTGTCACTGCTATTCCTGGAACTACAAGAGATCTTATAGAAGAGGAATTGCGTATAGGAGATATTCATTGTCGATTAATTGATACTGCAGGGGTTCGCTCTACCGAAGAGGTAATAGAAAAGGAGGGAATACGAAAGGCAAGAGAGGCAGCTGCGCAATCGGATCTGCTTTTACTTGTATTAGATGCGAGCAGAGAACTGGAGGAAGAAGAAATAAGACTGCTCACCACCCTCCCAAAAGAAAAAACTATTATTGTTTGGAATAAAATTGACATTGCTGTTCCCTCCTCCTTTGCTTTTGATTTTCAAGAAATTATCGCTCTTTCCGCTATAGAATCTCTTCATATTGATAGATTGAAAGCAGCAATTCAGCGAATGATAAAAAAATGTTTTCGCACTTCACAAGAGGAGGTGTTTATTACACAAAAACGACACCATGAGATACTTGATAAAACCTTACACGCACTTCATCAAGCACAAGAGGGTTTGCATCAATCATTGTCTCCTGAGTTTATCTCTTGGCATATCAGAGAGGCTCTGCTCTATTTAAACTCTTTTTTTGGTGGCAATGTCTCTGAAGATATTTTACAAGAGATTTTTTCCAAATTTTGTGTCGGTAAATGAAAAAAAAAGAACGAGCCCTATTTATCCAGAAAACTCTGGATGTTTTATTTCCACACCCAGAAATTCCTTTATCTCATAGAGATCCTTATACCTTTTTGCTCGCTGTAATTTTATCTGCACAATGTACAGATAAGAGAGTCAACCAAGTTACACCACTGCTTTTTGCTAAAGCATCCAATCCAAAAGAGATGGCGCAACTCTCTGTAGAGGAAATACAAGCTCTTATCCGTCCCTGTGGGCTCTCTCTTTCCAAAGCAAAGGCTATTAAAAGGCTTTCAGAGATCTTATTAGAAAAATTTGATGGCACAATCCCCAAGACGAGGAAGGATTTAGAAAGTCTTCCTGGAGTTGGGAGGAAGACTGCCTCTGTTATCTTGTCTCAAATCTTTCATATTCCCTCCTTTCCTGTTGATACCCATATTCATAGATGCGCAAAACGCTGGAAATTGAGCAAAGGTATAAATGTTCGAAAGACAGAAGAGGATCTTAAAAGAGCTTTTTCCAAATCTAACTGGAATAAGTTGCATTTGCAAATTATCTATTATGCGAGAAGCGCATGTCCAGCAAAGGGACATAGGGTAGAGAATTGCCCAATCTGTAAGTATATAAAAGAGAATGATTGCTAGATGGTTAAATTAAAGCCAGCTTAATTTACAAATTTTGTTTCTTCCATCAAAATGCAATTTTGTATTGCTTCGAAAAAAGTTTTAAGCTATAATTAATTGTTTGTAAGTTGCTTATATCAAGATACCCATGTCAAAGCATAAATCTAAAAAACCACAGTCGGGCGCGCAATTCCCAGAATCAAGAGAATCTCATAAAAAAATTAACCTTGTAACTATTGAAACAGCTTCAAGCTCTCCGATTCAAGAGGTGATGTGCAGGGAAGAATATAAAGAGTTATTTGAAGGCCTTTGTAAAAGGAAACAATAATCTATAGAATGCTAATAGTTTAAAAGTTTGGCGCTATGCAATTAGAATCCTAATGCGCAGATAATGTGGATAAAAATAAATTTAATCTACTAGGAGTTGTCATGAGTGCAAAAAGAAACGAAATAGTTGATCCAAATAGTTACACTAAATTTTTAGAGCATATTAAAAAAGACATCCAAGACTCACAATTACGAGCAACCATGTCTATTACTAAAGAGTTAATAGACCTCTATTGGCGAATTGGCAAAATGCTATCTGAAAAAGTTCTATCAGAATCTTGGGGATCTAAAACGATGGAAAGGATTGTAAGAGATTTAATTTCTTTATTTCCAAATATTTCCGGATTTTCATACAGGAATTTGAAGTTTATGCGTCAATTTGCCGATAGTTACCCCCAGGGAATTAGGGAAACAGCTGTTTCCCTAATTCCCTGGGGTCACAATATTCTTCTTATGCAAAAGGTACAAGAGGAAAAAAAACGCCTTTGGTATGCTCAGCAGGCCGTTGAAAATGGTTGGAGCCGCAGTATGATGTTAATGTGGGTGGAATCAAATTTATATGAACGGCAAGGAAAGGCCATCACAAACTTCAAAAAAACTCTTCCATCTTCTGAGTCTGATTTAGCCGTTCAGATGATGAAAGATCCTTATAATTTAGCTTTTGTTACATTAGATAAAAATTATAGAGAGAGGGAGCTAGAGCTAGGCTTAATAGAACATATTCAAAAATTTCTTTTAGAGCTAGGCCAAGGATTTGCTTTTGTCGGTCGTCAAGTCAGCTTAGTTGTTGACGGTCGTGAATATTTTGTAGATTTATTATTTTACCATCTCAAATTACGGAGATACATAGTTATCGAGATGAAAGCACGGGAGTTCGATCCAAAAGATATAAGTCAAATCAATTTTTATATGTCGGCTGTTGACGATCATCTCAGAAACCCTGGGGATGAACTGACAATAGGTATGATTTTTTGTAAAACAAAGCAAAATTTTACCGTGGAATATGCATTAAGGGATTTTAATAAACCTATTGGTGTAGCTGAATATGAAGTTACTCTTGTAGAGTCTCTTTCCAAAGAACTAAGAGAAAGCTTGCCAACCATTGAGGATATCGAGGCGGAATTTGGGAAAAATAAGAATTAAGATACAACTGTTGTCCTAGTATGAAGATGGTTCAATGGGGTTGCTCTTTTTTTTAAAGGTTATAAGCTTAAACTCTGGTCTAAATTTCCGGGACCATTATAGTTGTAACTTGAAAGAGGGAAGGGGGTAAGTGATATGTTTCGATTTTTTCTGAGTGCTTTACTAGTAGGAGGCGCTTTTGCGCATGCGGAAGAGCCGGTGGAAATACTTAAACTTGATGTCATACCTTATGAAAAATTAATGCAGGGAGATTTAAAGACTCTGCAGATATTGGACAGGGCTTTGCACGAGAAAGGAATCGTGGGGGTTCGAGGCGTTCCTAGTTATAAAGAAAAGTATCAACAATTCATTACAGTGGCGAGAGAATTTAGTGCTCTTCCTGAGGAAGTAAAGGAGAGTTACAAGCCGAATAGAGCTCTTGGTGAGACTTTTCTTGGATATGAAAATGGAAAAGAGAAATTTCAAAGACCAAATGGGGAATGGATCATTGATGATTTAAAAACCTCCTATTATGCATTTGTTCCAGATAACTTTACAAATAAATGGCCTAATGAAGTTGATTTACGAGGGCCCTTTGAGGCTTTGGGAGGATTGATGACAGAAGTAGGGGAGTTGATTATGTATAAAATGGAACTCCTCGGTAGCCATACAGGGCTTCAACTTGAAGATAATTCTCGAGTAGGCCGCATGCTCTACTATCGCAAAAGTGATAATAATGAAAATCCCTACTGGTGTGGAGCTCACTTTGATCATGGATTATTTACTACCATCCTTCCGGCTGTCTATTTTGCAAAGGGAGAGCAAATTTCTGAACCTCCCGAGGCAGGGCTTTTTATCCGCACATCAGAGGGGGGCCCCTTCAAAAAAGTACTTGCAAATGATTTTGATGTGATGATGTTTCAAGTAGGTGAGTTTGGCCAACTTGTGACCGATGATGGAATTCGAGCTACAGAGCATCGGGTACATAAAGCAATAGACGCCGTAGAGCGTTACACACTAGCAGTCTTTTACAGCGCGCCAATGGATGTCCCAATTTACTCTCAATCTGTATTAACAAACGATGCGAGATATGGGGCAAAAAAAGGCGAAGCTTGCACTTTTCGTCATTGGCATGAAGCTACTTTTCAGCGTTATCTAGTAAAAGAGAATGAAAAACTGTAAGCCTGTTGAAGAAAGATAGGTAATTCGTTTTAAAAAAAGAAAAAGATACGGCGTTGTGTGTAATTAGAAAATGCAAAAAGATGTCCGTAAAATAGCCAAAACGAAGGGAAATAATCCTTGATTTTTCACCAAAAATATGAAAATATATGTTTGAAAAATAACCAAAAATAATGAAAAGACTTATAGATCAAGAGCTTAAGAAATGGAAAGAGTCAAATGATAGGAAATCATTGATTCTCAGAGGCGCTAGACAGGTTGGAAAAACCTTTTCTGTGCGACAGTTGGGAACAACCTATGTTGATTTCTACGAAATTAACTTAGAAAAACGAGCAGAACTTCATTCCATTTTCGAGAGAAATCTCGATCCTATACGAATTCTTCGGGATCTTTCGGTCGATAGAGGCGCGCCGATTCGGCCTGGAGAGACCCTTCTCTTCTTCGATGAAATTCAAGTCTGCCCACAAGCGATGCTAAGTCTGCGTTACTTTTATGAAGAGATGCAGGAGTTGCATATCATAGGGGCGGGTTCTTTACTCGAGTTTGCTATAGAACAGGTTGGATTGCCCGTTGGACGTGTACAAACATTGAGTGTATTTCCAATGAGTTTTGCAGAATTCTTGGTTGCAAAGGGTCAAAAGCTCTTATTGGAAGCTATTTGTGAGCCAACGGCTCTTGCAAAGATTATCCAAGACAATGCTATCCGATTTCTCTCCGAGTATTTTGTGATTGGCGGCCTTCCAGAAATTGTTGCTAACTGGGTATCTTTTGAACTGCCTTTAGAAGTAAAGGATAAGTTAAGCACAATCGTCAATGCATATCGGCAAGATTTTGAAAAATATGCAAAAAAAAACCAACTTAAATATCTCAATTTGCTCCTGCAGCATATTCCCTTGCAAATTGGGAAAAAATTCAAATTTCAAGGCATTGGGGAGTATCGAAAAAGAGAGTTAGCACCTTGCCTTGCATTACTAGAGAAGGCTCATGTCATTCATATGGTTTACCACACCTCTGGGCAGGGAATTCCTTTGGGTGCTCAAGCTGATTTGGAAAGATATAAAGTCATCTTTTTTGATGTTGCTATTACACAACAACTTTTAGGTTTGGATGTTCAAGGATGGTTGTTAAAACCAGAGGAAAAGTTTATTAATCAGGGTGCATTGATTGAAAACTTTATAGGCCAAGAAATGATGGCTTATTCGTTTCCATATATGCGAAATGTCCTTTTTTATTGGCAAAGAGAAGCTAGGGGAAGTGAAGCCGAAGTGGATTATGTATCCATCATAGGAGGGGAAGTTATTCCAATCGAAGTAAAAGCAGGGAAGGGATCGGCTTTAAAAAGTCTTCATTCTTTTCTTGCATCTCACTCGAAGAGTCCTTATGGAATTAAAATTTCACTTGCAGATAGAAGCAAGTGGGAAAAGATTGTCTCTATTCCTCTCTATGCTGCTTTTGAGGCTGTAGAAGGGGGAAGAGAGCGAGTCCAATATCTACTAAAGTGACTTGTAATTAGGAGTTCTCTTCAAAGACTAATTCCTGAATACCAGCAAAAGAGATCTCTTTTTGTAAGTGTTGCATTTTTGAAAAGGTGGGGTTTTGGCGTGGTTCTTTTGCACGAAGCTCCATTTTTAAGGGACATCCGGAAAAATCGTAAGCTTTTCGCAGGTTATTAATCAGATATCGCTGATAAGAGCTTGTCATGAAGCGTGGGTGATTGACAAAGAGTATAAAATGAGGGGGATTACTCTTTACTTGTGTCATATAATAGATGCGAAGACGTTTTCCTTGGATCATAGGAGGATGATACGCTTGCACTAAGTTGCGTAAGAGGCTATTTAATTTTCCAGTCGAAATTCTGCGATTAAGATTATTGGATACAATTTGAATAGTGGGGAAAATTTTTTCCATATTTCTTCCCGTTTGAGCCGATCCAAAGAGAACAGGACAATACATAAAGAAAGGAACTTCTTGTTTAATAGCTTCCATAGCATGTTCCATGCGAAACTCTTTTGCTAAATCCCATTTGTTAAAAAAAAGAATACACCCTTTTTCTTGTTTTACAATTTCATTAGCAATGCGTTTTTCTTGTTCTGTCATTCCTTGTAAGCTATCTAAAAGAAGAAGGCATATATCGGCTCGGGCAATAGCTTTCCAAGTGCGCAAACTCGCAAATTTATCAATACTCTCTTTTTCTTTATTTTTTCTTCGAATTCCTGCAGTGTCAACAAAAGTAAAAGGAATCCCCTCCCAAGTAATAGAAAAATCAACAGAATCTCTTGTTGTTCCTGCAAGAGGGCTGATAATACATCGCTCTTCTTTGGCCAGAAAATTGAGCAGAGTAGACTTACCTACATTAGTACGTCCTATAATAGCAACAGTAGTAGCAGGAGAGCTTTCTACTAGTAGATTTTTCCAGCCTTGTGTAGCTGCGGCCAAAAGGAGATCGATATTTCTGTTTTCTTTGGCTGAAAGGAAGATAACTTCTTTAATTCCCAAAGATAGGAAGTTGTGATTTTGCCACTCCTCCTCTACGGTATCCATCTTATTTACAGCTACAATGATTCTTTGTTTTGTTTGTAGAAGGAAACGAGAGAGCTCTTTGTCTAAAGTAGTGATGCCAACCTTTCCATCTACAACTAAAACAATGCAGTCAGCCTCTTTAATTATTTTTTCAGATTGCTTTTTGATCTCTTTAGAAAAAGGATTAGAGCTTTTGCTATCGATTCCTCCCGTGTCTATTACTTGAAAAAGGATATTCTCAAACTCAGCTTGCGCATATAAATAATCTCTGGTTACCCCTTCTTGCTCTTCTATGATAGCAAATCTTTTTTTACAAATGCGATTAAATAAGGAAGATTATCCTGTGTTTGGGCGTCCTACTAAAATAAATCTACAATGAATGAAATCGACTATTCTAAGACAAAATTTAATAAAAATATATAGTTATTAGGAATTAAAAAAATCTATCTAAATTTTTCAAAACCAGGAATAAAAGGGGATAATTTATAGTGGATCTACACAGGTGATATATGATATATAGAAGAATTTTTAAAATTATCATTTGAAGGTTCCATACGCTAACTAGCAAAGCTAAGAGGAAATGGATAATGGAAATCGAGAAATAAGATAGAGGGGATA
>Ga0206820_1095_pt1 | contig 16444 bp, 13 predicted proteins | sample Alteio_BWOrgCont_84_FD_152857 | JGI IMG/M metagenome (GOLD analysis project Ga0206820, IMG submission 152857) | Enriched cells from forest soil in Barre Woods Harvard Forest LTER site, Petersham, Massachusetts, United States -... | ecosystem: Environmental > Terrestrial > Soil > Temperate forest >...
TTCTCTTTTGTAGTATTTGATTACCTCACCCCGGGCAAGCTTTGGAAAGAGATAATCGACGACAAGAATCTTCCTTTGGCCATTGTTCTTGGTGCCATGACTATGGCTGTCGGTCAAATCATAGCTGCCGCGATTCACGGATAAACAACTTGACTTACTCGCTACTAATAACTGCTTTCGTTATATCCACCTGTGGGTTGGTCTATGAACTAATTGCCGGCACAGTTGCAAGCTATCTATTGGGCGATTCGGTGACTCAGTTTTCAACTGTTATTGGTGTCTACCTGTTCGCGATGGGAGTAGGCGCCTTTCTTTCCAAATATATTGAGAAAAACCTTCCCCTTACTTTCATTCAGGTGGAGATACTGGTCGGCCTCGTTGGTGGCTCTTCGGCAATGCTTTTGTTCCTGTCTTTCGCTCATGTCGAGAGCTTTAGAATCTTACTCTATAGCATCGTGACAATTATCGGGATTTTGATTGGATTAGAAGTGCCTCTTTTGATGCGCATCCTCGGTGATAGATTGGAATTTAAAGATCTGGTATCAAAGGTGTTTACCTTCGATTACGTAGGCGCCCTAATAGCTTCATTGTTGTTTCCTCTAATACTTGTTCCCTATCTTGGATTGATTAGGACGGCTTTTCTCTTTGGCTTACTAAACGTAGTTGTTGCTATCTGGACAATTCGCTTGTTTAGATCAGATCTCCCCTGGCTTAAGAGCTTGAATTCATTGGCTCTGGTCACGGTCGTGTATCTTGTAGGAGGGTTCATATATTCCGAAAGACTGATGTCGATCGCCGAAACTTCAAGCTTTCAAGATCCGATAATTTTCTCAACCTCGACACCCTATCAGCGAATTGTCATTACTGGCGGTGGCAAAGATATTAGACTATTTCTTAATGGCAATCTGCAATTTAGTTCGCGAGACGAATATCGCTATCATGAAGCCCTGGTGCATCCAGCAATGGCCAGTTTAAAGGATCCAAAAGACATTCTTGTCTTGGGTGGCGGCGATGGCTTGGCAGTGAGAGAATTGTTGAAATATCCGTCTGTCCGGTCGATCACTCTAGTGGATTTGGATAAACAGATGACCAGCCTGTTTAGAGAGCAGCAATTCCTTATCAGTCTTAACAAAAATTCCTTGAACGATCCAAGAGTTTCCATCATCAATGACGATGCGTTCATTTGGCTGCAAAGGTGTCTGAAGCAGTTCGACTGTATCATTGTTGACTTTCCGGATCCCAGTAATTTCTCATTGGGAAAACTATACAGCGATCGATTCTACAAAAGTCTTGAGACCGTTCTTAAACCGGATGGGTTGATCGTGATTCAAAGCACCTCTCCTTTTTACGCTAAGAACTCCTATTGGTGCGTTGTTAATACGCTGCAGTCGGTTGGGTTGCGGACTCTACCGTATCATGCGTACGTCCCTTCTTTTGGTGATTGGGGTTACGTCATGGCGTCCTTTGCAAAAATTGTACCTGGAAATAACTATCCATCTGGGCTTCAATATGTCTCTAGGGATACCTTCACGCCAATGTTATCTTTTCCGGCAGATATGATGCCCACTGTAAAAAGTGTAAATAAGTTGAATAATCAGGCTCTTGTCCATCTGTTTGAATCAGAGTGGAGCGAGTATGTTGAAACCCATTAGCCGAGCCACATTGCTAAAAGGCCTGGCTGGCTTGGCCATCGCTGGCGGTTCCGCAGAACTATTGTTTCAGATATTAGGAAAATCCAGCAATATTCCCTGTAGAATTTTGGGACCCTCAGTTGCGCTTGGCCATGCCTTAAGAGATAAGAGAATCGGAAGCGTTCCTCCTGACGTTCCGGTGACAGAAACAGCGGTAACAATTATTGGAGGCGGAATAGCGGGGTTGTCGGCGGCATGGTGGCTCAAGAAGCAGGGCTTTAACGACTTTACCGTACTAGAACTGGAGCCAGACGTTGGCGGTAATTCTCGCTCGGGACGAAATCAAGTTAGCGCATACCCGTGGGGTGCCCATTATGTTCCTCTGGCAAATGATGAATCTGTCTATGTTCGTATGTTATTCGAAGAGCTCGGTATCGTTAATGGTGCCGATAGCAAAGGGGTGCCAATCTACAACGATCTGTACCTTTGCCACGAACCCCAAGAGAGGCTGCTGAAAGATGGTTCCTTTCAGGAGGGGCTTATTCCACGAAGAGGATTGCAGAATTCCGAAAGGGAAGAGATGTCCCGATTTTTCGCTCAGATGGATAAGTTTAGGAGAATGATCGGCAGCGACGGCAAGCCTGCCTTCGCCATTCCTCTCGATCTTAGTTCGCAGGACAAAGACATTCTCAGACTTGATCAAATCTCAATGGCGGAATGGTTGAAAGGAAATGACTTCCACGCTAAACCGCTTCTCTGGTACGTGAATTATTGCTGTAGAGACGACTATGGCTCTTCGATTAACAATGTGTCGGCCTGGGCCGGCGTGCATTACTTTGCAGGACGCAGAGGTCGAGCTGCAAATGCCGAACTAAATTCTGTCGTTACCTGGCCAGAAGGCAATGGTTTCATAGTAAACAAATTAAAAGAGCGCTTGCAAAGTCATGTAGAGACTAATGCTCTGGTAGTTAAGGTCGCAAAGAATGAAGGGGCAGTCACTTCGTACATGAATACCAAGACAAATAGCCATCGAGTGATAAAGTCCAAATGTGTAATCTTTGCGGCTCCACGCTTTCTTGCACCGCACCTAATCGACGATTATCGAAAGCATGAAGCTCAAGAGCCAGTTTACGCACCTTGGCTAGTGGCAAACCTGACTCTCAAAAGGATTCCGAGCGAAAGAGGTATTCAACTTGCTTGGGACAACGTTAGCTATTTGAGTAACTCACTAGGATATGTGGTAGCAACGCATCAAAATATTACAACCAGAGAAGGCGCCACAGTTATAACCTATTATTATCCCCTCTCGCAAAATGATCCGGCGATCGAACGCGGGCAGATGCTGAAATCCTCCGCGCAAGAATGGCGCAAATTGGTAACCGAAGACTTAGAGAAAATGCACCCTGGTATAACTGAGGAGATTCTTTCGATTGATATTTGGCCCTGGGGACACGGAATGATCCGTCCGTCGGTAGGTTTTCTCTGGGGAGAAACAAGAGACAAAATGAAAGAAAGTCACGGCAATGTGTTCTTCGCTCATTCAGACATGAGCGGAATGTCAAATTTTGAAGAGGCGCAATATCACGGTGTGGAAGCAGCGACGAGGGTGTTGAGCAAGCTGAAGCAAGTATGACAAAATCATTGACGAGCTTTCAATCATATTCAAGTGTACTTGCGCAGCCCTGGCTAGCTTCTGCCCCATGGGATGGCATATTTATTCTTTCACCAGCTTTGATCACCTCTTTTGTGGCGTTGGCTTTCAGAAGCCAACTGGCAGAAAACTCGAGCATCCCGGTTTGGGCGTGGGTGGTACTGGTTCTTTTAGTTGACGTAGCTCATGTCTATGCCACTCTTTTCCGCACTTACCTGGATCCGGAGGCATTTCAAAAAAATAGAACCTTACTGCTAACTGTACCAATCAGCTGCTTGATAGTTAGCTGCCTCTTGTATTCAGTGAACTGGATGCTGTTTTGGACTGCTCTAGCGTACCTGGCTGTCTTTCATTTTATTCGCCAGCAGTATGGCTTTGTTGCCCTGTACTCAAGGCAAGATCCGGCTGTGTTTCAAAGATTTGTCTGGTTGGACGGACTTACTATTTACATGGCCACGATTTATCCTTTGTTATTCTGGCATACTCACTTGCCTAGAAATTTTAATTGGTTTATAGAAGGAGACTTCGTCAATTCAATGCCGTTGATTGTCGCCCACATTGGATTAATACTATATATGGTGACAGCGAGTCTCTACATTGCGAAGGAACTTATACTCTTAAAGACAACCGGTTTTTTTAACATCCCGAGAAATGTGCTGACATTGGGCACGGCATTGAGTTGGTGGGTTGGCATCGTTGCTCTCAATTCCGATCTGGCCTTTACCATGACTAATGTCGTAAGTCACGGCGTTCCTTATATGGCTTTGATCTGGCTTTATAGGCGTCGGTTTGATAGTGATGATAAGTCTCTAACGCCAATATTCGATGGCAAAGCCTGGCTCATTCGGGCCAGAAATATTGCGGTGACGTATGCTCCGGTCTTCGTGCTGTCAATGACTCTCTTGGCTTACCTGGAAGAAGGACTTTGGGACGGTTTTATCTGGCGCGAGCACTTGCATTTGTTTGCGCCATTCTCGCATTTGCCCGTGATCTCGGATCCAACTCTTTTGGCGATCTTAGTGCCGTTGTTGTCATTGCCACAATCGACCCATTATGTTTTAGACGGTTTTATCTGGCGAGTGAAAGACAGACAAAGTGTCTGGTCAGCATGACTGTACCTCGAGACTTTCCATGAAACTTTATCTTGTCGCCAATTCTTTTCTTACTGGTTTAGCGCATGATATTCTGTGCCGGTGAGGGAGAGAGGCAAGCTTTGGCATTGCGCAGAGTCTTGACAATTGCAGCGAGATTGTTATTGTGAGCCATCATGACATGTTAAAGGATTTTGCTGGTTGTTTTGATTCGGCGTCCAGAGTGACGCTAATTGCAAAGAGAACCAAAGGCCGCATATCCTTCTTAAGGGGCTGGTATACCAGGCTTGTTTTGACGATAGCTATTGGCGCCGTCGTTTTTACCAATTGTTCATCTTCAGCCGATACCAAACTGAAACAAATAACTATTGCTCAATACGGGCACTTCCTTCTCTATTTGCCGCTGTATGTAGCGCGAGACAAAGGATACTTTAAGGAAGAAGGTCTCGACGTTAATCTTGTGAGTACGGGTGGGGACGAGAAAACGTTCACTGCTGTTACTACAGGCAATGCTCAATTTGGAGTGTCGGATCCAACATTTGTTGCTATTGCTCGCCAGCGCGGACAAGGTGGCAAGATTGTTGCTGGGATTGTCAGACGCTTTCCTTTCGCGATAATGACCTTTAGATCTGACATAAAAGAGATAAAGCAGCCATCAGATTTTTCTGGCTATAGAATCGCGTCGTTGCCGGCACCGTCAACTTGCTATGCTGCCATTACAAAAATTCTTAATAATGACGGACATCCCGTGAAAGCAAAAATCGTTCAAGGTGCCTACGGTAGTTTGCCGGCAATTCTAAAAGCGAATCAGGCAGATATGTTGATGGATTTTGAGCCGAATGTGTCAATCCTGAAACAGCAAGGAGCTCGGATTTTATATTCAACAACCAGTTACTTTGGAGACGCTGCCTTTACCGGTCTAATGGTTTCAGACAGCTATGCTAAAAGCAATGCCAAAGACATTCAAGCGGCAGTCAATGCCGTTGCGAAAGCGATGAAGTTTATACAACAAGATTCCCCCGGCTCGGTGGCTGTTGCAAGGCAAGAATTTCCAGAGATACCGGAATCGATTCTAAAAGATGCTCTTACGAGAGCTAAAAGTGAAGGGACGGTGCCTGCTTCGCCGATGCTCAGCAAGGATGCCTGGGACAGGGCGATTGCTTTAAGAAAAGAGATCGGTGATTTTCATGGCTCAGGTAGCTATGTTGAAAATGTTGATATGACATTTGCGAAAAATGCACTCAAGCAGTAATCTAAAAGCGATAGTTCATGAGTAATCTTTCTCTTCAAAACCAGACCTTATTATCGATTTCGGATCTGCGTTTTTCGTACGGATTCCGTGAGTCAGAAAATCTGGTTATAAAAAGTCTTTCTCTAACCGTTGGTGCTGGTGAAATTGTCTCTATTCTAGGAGCCAGCGGTTGCGGCAAGAGTACCCTCCTTAACCTCGTTGCGGGCTTACTAAGTCCAAAATCTGGAGCTATTGAATTTAAAGCTAGGACGACGATATCGGACAATAAACCCGGCAAAAACCCGATTGGCTATATATTCCAAGACGATGCCCTTTTCCCGTGGCGCTCTGTGCGATCCAATCTTATGCTTGTTGCAGATCTCGCTAAAGAAGTCTCCGTAGGTTCAGCGCAAGAAAAGACACGCCGATATTTGAAAGCCTTCCATTTGGATGAGGGGATCTTATCGAAATACCCTTCGCAACTTTCCGGAGGAATGCGACAGCGTGTAAGCATTATTCAGACACTGATGTTTGATCCAGATCTTCTATTACTTGACGAACCGTTTTCCAGTTTGGATTTTTTTACCAAATTGAGTCTTGAGCATGAGTTATATCAGCTGATAAAAGATCAGAACAAGGCGGCAATATTGATCACGCATGATATTGATGAGGCTATCGCAGTATCAGACCGCGTACTGATTATGGCTAAAGGTGGCGACATTTCCCAAGAGTTTAAAATCGATTTTGGCCAAGAAGCACGTTCACCTGAGGATGTACGAGGTACAGCGCAATTCGCCGAGTATTATCACGCTGTCTGGTCGCATTTGCGTACTGTAATCCAAGAGCGTGAAGTATGAAAACACTTAATTCTAGTAACAGGCTAACGACAAAATTGGGAGATTTGGTTCTATATTTATTGCCTCTTGTCGCATTATTGTTAGTGTGGTATTTCCTCACAGAGGATAAACCTCAAGCCCAATTTATTTTCTCCTCACCCAGCCAGGTTCTCGTCGCTTTTATGCGGTTGCTCAACGATGGAGAACTTCTAACTAACAGCGGAGTTACAATATTCGAAGCATTGGTGGGATTTTTGATGGGCACCATATGCGGTGTTATAATTGGACTGTTGTTATGGTGTTCCGAAACAATAGCAAAAATTGCTAAGCCATATATTACGGCTCTAGGTACTATCCCAATTTTCGCGCTCGCTCCCATTATCATTGTTTGGTTTGGCATCGGGATATGGTCTAAAATCATGCTTGCTTTTATTTCGACAATTGCAGTAGCAATTGTACAAAGTTACCAGGGCGCAATGTCCGTAGAACAGAGATTCTTACGATTAATGCAAGTGGTGGGTGCTAGCAGACAACAAGTTTTTCGCATGGTCGTGATTCCGTCATCGCTGATATGGGTAATTAATGCTGCCAAACTAAATATTGGTCTTGCTCTTCTTGGCGCATTCATTGGAGAGTTTATTTCGTCCGAACAAGGGTTAGGCTACATGATCGTTAGAGCGTCTGGACTTTATGACATGGCCACTGTCATTGTCGGTATTGTCATGCTAGTTTTCATAGCGCTTCTTTTAACGAGCCTGGTTGAACTCATTGAAAAACGTATTCTCAAATGGAAATATGTAAGATCTTGAGTCGGACAGTAATACTAGCGTTCCCATCTACCGATGCCATTTCGTGTAATTCCAGGTGCTTACACAGTTATGGTCATATACATAAACGCGACCAGTTGGTGTCCAATAATTATTGATTGCATAATATAAAGTCTCGTCTCCGTCTGCGCTCCCGTCTAATACAGTGACGCGATGAGGACGAAAGAAACCGTCTGACCAACTAACAAAATCTGATACGCCTAGCCTCAGATCGTAAGGAAATTCCTCAAGAATAATAGGCTCGGTCGCGAACCCACGCTCATAAGTGGCAATATGCTCAATTTTGACATTATCCAGATGTTCTCGATCGATTTGCTCCCGTATGACTGGATTGAATGAGCCGTTATCTAAAATGAGAGGATTGCTGTGGGCATCCTTGATGGCAAATTCTTCCTCGATAACCTGTGAACTACTGTTCCCACTAAGGAAGTAGGTAACCTCGTGGTTTAAAGGATGTGAATGAATTGGAGTACGGGTCGATCTTCGCTGTCCAAGGAGATCTCTGTATGAGTAAACGACGAGGAATTTTTCGAACATAAACTGCGTGATCGTTGGTCCCACTTGCACAGCGATTCCAACGCGGCATAGAGTAATCTTTCGATAGGGATGTTCAGGAGATTGCCCGAAACAAAGGTGCAGGGGATCAATTGGATTTTGCAACAGCTCACGAATCATTTCTGCATCGATAAGTTGCACTCTTTTTCCTAGTCCGTCTATATCTTCAAACGGTAAGTGTCCGGCAGAGGTTAGTGCTTCATCGATTGCTTGTAAGCTGTCTGTCACCCATCGAAAATAAAAAGGTGCGTTAATACTACCGGGGCAGAGCGCTTCCGAAAAAAATAGATGGTCGTTCAGTTGAAGAGGATAGCCACGACTGTCGGCGATTTCATTGTGCAAGACGCTAAGAGGTATCTGCAAGTCCAAGATCTGACCGTTCCGATTACAGATTGATTCTCCTAATACATGAGAATCTTCAACGGGCGGTCGATAAGCAACAGCTGATTTGGGATTAGGAACTTTGCTTTGGATTGTCATGGATAATCTGGTCTCAATCAGGTACAAGCTAAAATCATATTGCTATAATTCTGCAATTGGCGAACTTATGCTGGCGATTAATGAAGTTCGAGACTTCGTGAATGATAATGCAGCAGTGCCGACGAAACAAGGGGCAGCCAATATTTAAACGCAGCCAGTCGTTGCTATCAGTGATTACATAAACGCCAAAGGAAGTGCTTGACTGCTGCTTAACGATCTCACCCTGACGAGCTTGGTTGATTTTTAGATGAGATCGGTTATTGCCCTCTGTAGACAAGGGAACTTAGCACAAGTTAATATCCAGTTATTGATCTCTTTACAAGAGAATTGGCGTCTTGGTTCTATAGAATAAAGGCAAATAATTGTTCAGTTCGAGTTAAGCTCTAAAAGAAAATAGATGGCTGACCAAGAAGATACGAAACCAGAAGCAAGTGTTTCACAGTCCGCGCTATCGATGTCGTCATCAGATAGCGCGCTCAAAGAAACTTTATTGCGCAGATATCTGGATCATAGTCCCGCGCTCTCTTTTATTAAAGATGAAAAAGGTCGCTACGTTTACGTAAGCCATAGCCTTCTTGAGCTTTTTAAGGTCAAAGCAGAAGTCGTATTCGGTAAAACAGATTTTGAATGGCTGCCTAAAGAATTAGCCGATCAATTTGCTGAGAGCGATAGCTTGGTAAGAACGACGAAAGCGTCAATGGAAGTAATCGAATCTGTGCCATCTGCCTCGGGTGTTATTCGTAGTATCGTTTATAAATTCCTTTTTGATGATGGAGCCGGTAGGGAATATATTGGCGGTATCGCTGTCGATGTATCAGAAAGGTTAAAAGCAGAGGACCTTAAGGGGCAATTAGCGGCAATTGTAGATGCGTCGCACGATGCCATCATAGGTTCCAGCTCTGATGGAACAATCCTCACTTGGAATAAGAGCGCCGAACGGATTTTTGGTTATGGTGCCAATGAAATTATTGGTAAACATTTCAACGTTCTGGTTGTACCTAAAAACACCGTTTACGTGGAAGAGATTTTGAGAAAGGTTAGACACGGAGAAGATATCAGTCAAAGGGAAGGAAAGTGCCTCACTAAATCCGGTACCGAGATCGACATTTCAGTTACAGCCTCTCCCATTCTTGACGAAGCCCGAGAGGTTATCGGTATTTCTGTTGTGGCAAGAGATATTTCGCAGCGGGTAGAGATGCAGCGAGCACTAAAGCAGACTACTTTGGACTTATCCATAGCTCGCGATCAGGCATTGGAGGCTTCAAATCTGAAGTCTGCTTTCGTGGCAAATATTAGCCATGAACTGAGAACGCCTTTGAGTGCAATTCTAGGAATGATAGAATTGCTCAGCTCCACTGAGCTTTCGGAGGAGCAAGAAAACTTTGTTCAAACTTTGAAATCTTCAGGACAATCACTTCTGACAATTGTTAACGATGTTCTGGATTTGTCGAAAATCGAAGCCGGTAAGCTGGATCTGGAATATGCTCCCTTTAACGTAATATTTCTCATGCAAGAATGCGCCAGCGTGATGGCGGTATCGGCTAAGAATAAAGGGCTTCTCCTAACAACCAGGATAGATCATTCGATTCCCACATTCGTTATAGGTGACCACGAGCGTGTTCGTCAAACTTTAATAAACTTGATCGGGAACAGCATCAAGTTCACCGAAACAGGCGAAATTACGCTGGCTCTCTCCCTACAATCTCAATATAAGCGTTCTATCGCCTTGAAATTTAGCGTTACGGACACGGGCATTGGAATCTCAGAGGAACAGCTAGGTCGGCTTTTCAAGCCATTCACGCAAATCGACGGTTCCGCCTCGCGCAGGTACTCGGGCACTGGACTCGGACTCAGTATCAGCAAGAATCTGGTTGAGATGATGGGCGGCAGCATCAGTTGCCAGAGCACTCTAGGAAAAGGAACGCAGTTTTTCTTCACGATACCGTTTAAGCGCTGTGAAAATGAAGCCAACCCTCCAGGTGTTAGCACTCTTTCTAAGGTGTCAATTAATCAAAACCTGGCGAATAGCTTGATTTTACTGGTGGAGGACAATTCTGTGCTACAAAAATTGATACAGATGCAACTTAGCAATGTCGGGGTCAGGGCCCAAGCAGTTTCAACTGGAGAAGAAGCTCTAGAGGCAATCAAGGTATCAGATTTCGATCTTATCTTTATGGATTGTCAGCTTCCTCAAATGGACGGGTTTGCCGCTACCAAAGTGATTCGTGAAATTGAAGCAAGCCATGGTGGCTATACACCCATCGTTGCCCTGACAGCCGGCGCTATGGACGGAGACGAGAGAAGATGTCTTGATGCCGGCATGAACGACTACCTGAGTAAGCCTGCCAGCGTCAGGCAGCTTTGCGACAAAATGGAATTGTGGATTCCCTTAAAGAAACGCTATCAATCGCAACCGAGATCTTAGATATGCTGATGAAATTACTAGGTCATCTCGGTAAAAAAGTAGTATTCAGATTCGTACCAAAAGACAAAGTTGCATGAAGAGCAGCCAAGAGTAATTAGCCCCATCAATCATTCAGTATGGATTCTCTAGATTTCAATTATGTGTATTTATCGCAAAATTGTTCGACCGTTTCTGTTTCAATTTGAACCTGAGCGATCAAAACAGATCGGTCATCGCTTAATAGCTAACGTAATGCCGCTGTTGGGTTCTTTTAGTAAAGCCCATATTTATCCCAATGACGACTTACAGATCTCTATTTTGGGTACCACCGTAGCAAATCCTGTAGGCTTGTCGGCTGGTTTCGATAAGAACGGAGATTTGACACATGTCCTGAAATATCTGGGTTTCGGTTTCGAGGAAGTTGGCAGTGTTTCGGCACAAGAACATTCGGGCAATCCAAAGCCCCGACTTTATCGGTTACCGGCAGACAATGCTTTGATCAACTCGATGGGATTAAACAGTGAGGGTGTGGAGCGCGTATCGAAGAAACTAAGAAAGACTACGTTTTCTTTGCCTGTGGGGATTAGTATCGCGAAAACAAACAAACCGAATATCTCTGCTTCTGAGGACTTGCTTTTTTCTTTTCGCGCTATTAAGGATTTACCTATTTTCTATGTGGCATTGAACATTAGCAGCCCTAATGCCAGTGAAAGTACTGCTGAGCGAATGAAAACACTATCGGATGTGCTCTCTCAAATCAGTCAAGAAAACTCTTCGGCAATACCAATCTTACTTAAGCTTTCTCCCGATAGTGACGAAGCCGTCCTCCAGGAGATAACTGAATTGGGAAAAAAGTTCTCTATAGCAGGTTATATTTGCGGAAGCACAACGCGAGAACGTTCCGGATTAAAAACAGAGAAAGCGATTGTTGAGAGCATTAAAGGCGGAGCGGTCAGTGGACCTCCTCTAAAACCGCTCGCATTGTCAGTGTGTCAAAGAGTATTTAGACTAAAAGGAAAAAATCAAATTGTTATCGGTTGTGGTGGTATCAGCAACGGGCAGGACGCCTATGATTTCGTACGCGCAGGCGCTTCGGCCCTGCAACTTTATACTGCGCTAGTATATGAAGGACCGAATTTAGTAAGAAAAATAAATGAGGAGCTGTCAGCTTTGTTAAAGAGGGATAGATTAACTCTTAGTGAAGCGGTCGGCATCGACAATACGTAGTAATCTAATGCCGCTGATCTTCAGTTCGATTCTTTACCCTTGTTAAATATCCAAGCCGAAAGCCGTTTGTGGCCCAGAAATTTGTGGATAATGAAAAATACCGTTATCGCCATGAGCAATGTCGACAGGGCGCAGAGAGTAAACAAATTAACAAAAGCTTTCACGTGCTCTTTGTTGGCCTGCTTGTAGTCGGCTAGGGCATCGGTATATTTGTTAAGAGCCCTGTAGGCTGAGGCACGTCCGAAATATGGGGCGCTCGATGTTCTATGCTTTGAGGAGTTTTCTCGAATGGCTTCAGAATAATCAGCTACCGCCTTCTCATAATCGCCAAGCTGGAAATAACACCATGCGCGTTTCTCGTAATCCAAGACTTCGGCTTGGCTCATGTCTTTAGTCTCTTGTTCTATCTCTTGCTCCAATATCTGCTTGAACGTGGAGCTATCCAGTTTTGTTTCATCTGCCAAAACACCGCTAAATGCAGAAACTGCTAAAAACGCAGCCAAAAGCGCCCTTGCTATCTGTGTTTTTGTATCCTTATTTAATCTAAGCATATCTAGCTCCTAGTGAATGAGTGACTGCGAAGTCATAAATAATATGGCTGCACCAAAGAGAAGGCGATAGATAACGAAAACAATGGTGGAGTGCGATTTGAGATATTTTAGTAGCCAGCCTATCGATACGTAACTGAATATTGTGGCAACAATGAATCCGGTTAAAAGATCTAGTGAGGTGTCTTGAGTGAGTCCGCTAGCCACACATTCTTTCAATTCGAGTAAACCGCTTAATATTATGGCCGGAATGCCGAGAAGGAAGCTAAATCTGGCAGCGTCTTCGCGTTTGATATTGAGCAGCATTGCTACAGTTAGAGTGGAACCGCTGCGAGAGCATCCGGGAATTAAGGCTAATGCCTGTCCCAATCCCACAAGGAGTCCATCTCGAATGCCTACGACTGACATGTTACGATTTTGTTTATTGGCTTTATCAGCAAAAAGTAAGAGCAATCCCATCACAATGGAAGCTGCACCCACGACAGCAAGCGCTCTTAGAGGACTGTTGTTTTGTTCAAGTAAATGCTTCAGAAGAAGTCCAATAATACAAACCGGCAAAGTGCCAAGGCAAATGCCGCAAAGCAAACGAAAATCTTCACTTTTAAAGTCGCCAGCCTTGGCGGCGTTAATCGCTCCACCGACAATATGGACAATGTCTGTGCGGAAGTAGGATAGGACGGCTACTACAGAACCGAGCTGAATTACCGCGGAATAAGCGGCTCCTGGGTCACCCCAACCAAACAGAGCTGGTACTACTCTCAGATGAGCTGTACTGCTGATTGGCAAGAACTCTGTTAGTCCTTGCACCACCCCTAGTACTATTGCCTCTATAATTGTCATTACGGTTCCTCTTTTTCCTTAAGGCAGGTCAGGGCTAATTCATAAGCTTTTGAACGCTTCCAGCCGAAGCGTTTTGCACACGCAATTGATATGTCCTTAACACCAAGGCCTCTGGCCAACAAAGCATTAATTTCCTCTGTCACTTCTAGTTCACTTGATTCATGACAATGTTCGTTATTTTCCGAACCTGCTACTACTAATACACACTCGCCAATTATCTTCGCATCTTTGAGATCTTTCAACAGTTCGCCGAGGCTCTTCCGCAAAAATTCCTCATGCAGTTTTGTCAGCTCACGCCCCAGGCATACTTTGCGTTCACCCAGTATTTCATAGAGATATGTCAGCGTTTTATGGAGCTTGTGCGGTGAGACATAAAAGACCAGTGTTCTTGTTTCGCTGGCAAGAAGCTCTAGCCGGCTTTTTAGCAATGTGGTCTTTTCAGGAAGAAATCCTTCAAAAATAAAACGGTCGCAAGGTAGACCGCTGGCGACCAACGCCAGGACGAACGCACTTGGCCCAGGAATGGGCGTTACCTGCATTCCTACTTTCATCGCCTCTTGCACAATCTGGTATCCAGGATCTGAAATGAGGGGTGTGCCCGCATCTGATACCAATGCGATGCTCTTGCCTTCCAGGTAAGCGTTGGCGAGTAACTGCAATCGAGATCGTTCGTTATAGTCATGGCAACTGATCATTCGCTTTTTCAGGCCGAGATGATTTAGCAATTTGATGCTCACCCGAGTGTCTTCAGCCAGGATAAAGTCACAGTCATCCAGCGCTTGTTTCACACGAGGTGAAATATCGCCAAGGTTGCCAATTGGAGTTGCGACAATGAACAGTTGGGGTTTAGATGGCTTGACGGGCATGTTTATTATTTACTCTCGTTTCAGAGTAAAGGTTTCATCATTGAATGAGACGTCAAACGGTTTGACAACAACTTCTCTCTTGTCGGAGGGCACGACTGTGCCAGCGACGATAGCGTTGTATTGCATACGCTTGGCTATGGCAATGGTTTCTTCTGCTGCTGCTTCGCTGTCCACGAAAATGGCGCAACCCACACCGTAATTGAAAATTTTAAGCATGTCCAGTTTCGAAGAATTTGTTGCTTTCTCTACAAAACTGAAAACTGGTGGCACAGGTAAAACGTTCTCGATTTGATATCTCAATGTCTTGCGCGATCGCATTAGTTTTTGCCACCCATGACCAGTGATATTCTCGATGCTTGAGACTTTGATATCCGATTTCAAAATCTCTTGAATTAGTGGCGTATAGAGAACCGAAGGAGAATTGATAGATTGCCAAAACTCTTGTCCATTTGGCATTTTAGTTCGGTAGCCCTGAGGCAGATCCTGAGCCAGCTTGCGCAAAGTCGTGAAGCCATTTTCGTGCGGGCCAGAGCTTGCTATAAAGACAATTTTGTCGCCTGCCTTTAGCGCGGTGCCATCTACAGGTTGCTTGCCTGGAGGTATGATACCAAATAGAGCTCCGGCGATATCAAGTTTGTCCGGATAGATTTTTTCTTTTAGCTGGGGTGTTTCGCCAGAAATCCAAACACAGCCGACGATTTCACAGCCTTTGACAAAGCCATCGAGAAACCCCTTTAGAAAAGACTGATTGAAAACTCTCTCTGGTGTGCTCGAAGGAAGATAGAGAGACATCAGCACTGTTTGCATTCCGGCAGAGGCAGCATCGTTAGTAAGGGCGGAAATTGTTTTAATGCCGATGTTCTGCCAGAAGCTAGCCAACTCCGACTCAGACAAATCATCTGGGCGCGCGTCGTCAGCGGTGCCAAGACCTTCCGGTATCAACGTAACGAAGAGATTCTCAGCTCCGCATTTCAGGAATGGCTTTAAGTCCAGGGCAAAGACGTTAGCACTCGCTCCCAACCTGGAATCTGGCACGAAACCAAACTTGCTAGCAAAAGTCATGGTCCGCTTACTCGCGCTTATGAAGGCATTTTTTGCCTCGTCAAGCGCAGAGTAATTGACCTGGTCTAACAAGCGCTATCCTCAGAGATCCGATTCCGCGGACGCGTGCAACGCGCCCCTACGATGATTCATATCACGATCCGTTGTTCTAACCGAAGAAGACCTCAGCTACTTTGTACAGATCCATATCCAGAGTCTTCAGGCTGTCAACGCCGTCTTCAACTGGCACATCCTTGATGACATTGCCACTCAACGACACCATACGACCGAACTTTTTCTCATGCACCAGGTTGGTAGCTGCTACCCCAAACCGCGTAGCGAGTACTCGATCGAAGGCGGTAGGAGAGCCGCCACGTTGAATGTGACCCAGGACAGTAGTGCGAGTTTCATAGCCAGTATGTTTCTCAATAAGCTTGGCTAAGGTTTCTCCGATACCACCAAGTCTCACGTGACCAAAGGCATCAAGTTCTTCTTCTTTCAGCGCTTCTTGCCCACCTAGCTTAGCTCCCTCTGCGACGACAACTATGGAGAAATCTCTTCCACGAGCATGACGCTTTTTAATTGACGCAACGACGTCGTTGATATTAATCGGTCGTTCTGGCACGAGAATATAATCTGCACCACCAGCAATACCACCATAGCAGGCTATCCAGCCAGCGTGCCTGCCCATTACTTCACATACCAGGACACGATTATGTGATTCCGCAGTGGTGTGCAGCCGATCTAAGGCATCGGTGACAATGTTAATCGCTGTATCAAAACCAAAGGTGAAATCTGTTGCATTTAAATCGTTGTCGATAGTTTTTGGCACACAGACGACATTCAGTCCGTGTTCCTTGTGCATTTTGTGAGCGGCACCGCATGTGTCCTCTCCGCCAATGGCAATCAAAGCGTCTAGGCGGTTCTTGCTCATTGATTCCATGATGCGTTCTGGACCGCGTTCGACTTTAAACGGGTTGGTTCGCGAAGTTCTCAGAATGGTTCCACCGCGCTGTATTAAGCCACTGGTGCTTTGCAGCGTCAATGGCATGACCATATTTTCAATTGGTCCGCGCCACCCTTCAAGAAAACCGACGACTTCTGAGCTGAAATTTTTGATGCTGTGTCTAACAACTGCTCTAATTACTGCGTTCAAACCAGGGCAATCTCCGCCGCCGGTCAGTATGCCAATCCGCATAGTGTTTGCCTCATATAA
>Ga0206820_1096_pt1 | contig 16404 bp, 14 predicted proteins | sample Alteio_BWOrgCont_84_FD_152857 | JGI IMG/M metagenome (GOLD analysis project Ga0206820, IMG submission 152857) | Enriched cells from forest soil in Barre Woods Harvard Forest LTER site, Petersham, Massachusetts, United States -... | ecosystem: Environmental > Terrestrial > Soil > Temperate forest >...
TAATAGTCCAAAATGTAACTGATCCTTTCGATTTGCCAGGAAACGAACTTCCAATGATTCTATTAGTTTTTCTATCTCCTCCGAACGGGTGAGCATTACCGGAATGACAACTAACGTCCGGAATTCCGGAGGGATGGCATCGGAGAAGTCCATTCTTGGTAACAAATGAGGTTTAACCAATAACGTAGCGAAAAAATTAATGACCGACATGGCAAGCTGGCTTGCACAGAGGACTGAAAGAAAAGCCACAGAGAGAAGAAGCCAACCGCTTTTCGTCTCGGGATACGCTTTAATCAAAACGCCCGATGTGATTATCAGTGTAATCAGCGCAATAAAAGTCAGGTAAACCTGAAAAGCATATTTTTTCAGGATAAGCTGCATACGTTGAATGACAGGCTCTTTCATTTTTGTCAGGCGCTTTGTCTGAGCGACACCCTTTCCAATCAGATAATAACCAACATGCGATGTGCGATCATCGAGATCACCTGACGGCATATTTTCACGCATTAACTGTATAGCAATGCTGGCTACTTCATGCTCTGACAGTTTGCATTGCCGTGCAATACGCTCCACCACATGCCGGTATCGGTCGCGGGTAGAAAAATCCATCAAACCATAAACCCCCAGGGTATCTTCCCGCAGTATTTGTTCAACAATGCTATGCGTTTCAACAAAATCACGCCAATCCATAGCACCCAGTAAACGGAGACTTCCAATACTGTTACTCACAGAAACCTGGTCTGCAGCCTGTTTTTGAATTTCCGCATTGACCAGTTCAGTACTGGTAAGTCCACTTTCTGATAATTGCTGTTCAATCCAGTTAAGTGCTAATGCAAGATCGGGTCCTTTACCCCGGAGATGTCGTGTCAATTCTGATACAAATGCACTTACCATTGGAGGATTCGATCGGGCCATATCAGCGATTACCAGTATCAGATTTTTCGTATCCTTTTCAGCCGTTTCAATCATCTGATCTGCCCAGTAATCTGCCAGATTTCCGTCAACCCGGTCGATCGCGATCCGGGAAGAAACGCGCCGGAGGTTTTCGATCAATGCAAGACGAAGCATAATAGGGATAGCCCATAGCTCGCCTAATTGCAAAGGAGTCACTGTCTGATATGCTTTCACAAAACTGCTCAGACTCTCGATATCAATTCTTCCGTCACTATGCGAGATGATCTGAAGGGCAATGTCATAAATACGTGTCAGCCCCACAGAGGCCCCATCTAATAGTTGAGGCAAATCTTCACTGTAATCTTTCGGAAAATGGGTCTTGGCATTCCGGATATGTTCTTCGATCAGGTAAAAGTTGTCGATCAGCCATTCGCCCGCAGGTGTAATCTGATATTTTCTTTTTATGGAATCGGTGAGTAACTTGCGCACTTCATGCAAAATGAGCTCATTGTCCGCGAGTCGTTTAAGTAAGTGATCTTTGGCGGGCTTTGTGCTTAGTTTATGTGTACCTGCACGCGTTTTACCAAAACGTTCCATCTGATCAGAGCTGAACAACTCCGCTCTTAAAGGCTCCTCGTCCAGGTAACTGCGCTTCGCACTGGTTGTTTGAAAAAACACTCTCATATTGGATATGAGTTCATGCGCTGCGGGTATCAATTTCATACGAATTCTTCTTTTATTTCCAAGGCTGTATTAACAAGATCCTGTGCTTCTGTCATGATTTGATTCAAATGAGCTTTACCTGAAAAACTCTCTGCATAAATTTTATAAATGGATTCTGTTCCTGAAGGCCGGGCTGCGAACCATCCATTCTCCGTTACGACCTTCAATCCGCCTATCGGAGAATTATTTGCAGGTGCATTGGTAAGGATGTCCTTAATTTTCTCTCCTGCCAGCTCTTTGCTTTTTACCTGCGAAACCGAAAGTTTTTTTAATTTCTCCCTTTGTTCAGGTGTAGCACTTGCTTCAATACGGTCATAAAAAGGCTCACCTAATTCTTTCGTAAGTTCTTTATAATGTATACCCGGATCACGGCCCGTCTTCGCAGTAATCTCAGCAGAAAGCAAGGCCGGAATGAATCCATCCTTATCCGTTGTCCAGACGCTTCCATCTAACCTGGAAAAAGAAGCTCCCGCACTTTCCTCACCTCCAAAACAAAGGGAAGAATTCAGCAATCCATCCACAAACCATTTAAAACCAACCGGCACTTCATAAAGTTTTCGGCCAAATTTAGAAGTAACACGGTCAATTAACCCGGTGGTAACAATCGTCTTAGCAATCGCAGCAGCTTTGGGCCATTTCGGACGATGCTGCAGAAGATACCAAACAGCAACGGATAAATAATTATTCGGATTCAACAGTCCGGCACTTTTGGTGATAATGCCATGCCGGTCATGGTCCGTATCACAGCCGAAAGAGATCTCAAAACGATCTTTCAGCTGGATCAGGCGCTGCATGGCATAAGGGGAAGAAGGATCCATACGGATTCGCCCGTCCCAATCCAGTGTCATGAAGCTAAACGTCGGATCAACAATTTTATTGACTACCGTCAGGTTCAGATTATAACGGTCTGCAATGGGTTCCCAGTAATGAATACCCGCTCCTCCCAAAGGATCAACACCTATACTGATTTTTGAATTACGAATAACGCGCATATCGATGATGTTTTCAAGATCATTCACATACGTATTTATATAGTCGTGTCGATGCGTAGTGGGGCACCGCAGCGCTTTTTCAAAAGAAATTCTTTTCACATTTTTAAGATCGTTCCGGAGCAACTCATTGGCTTTCGATTCAATCCAGTTTGTAACATCCGTACCGGCAGGTCCGCCATTGGGAGGATTATACTTAAAACCGCCGTCATCCGGAGGATTATGAGAAGGAGTAATAACAATCCCATCTGCCAATCCTGTTTTGCGGCCACGGTTGTATGTTAAAATAGCATGTGAGATAACCGGCGTTGGCGTATATTCATCCCCCGCTGCGATCATGAGTTCCACACCGTTGGCAGCCAGCACCTCCATCGTACTGGCAAAAGCCGGTACCGAAAGAGCATGGGTATCAATTCCCACATATAAAGGACCGCTTATATTTTGCTCCCGTCGATAGTCGCAGATGGCCTGAGCTATTGCAAGAATATGCCTTTCATTAAAACTATTCTTAAAAGCCGAGCCACGATGGCCTGATGTTCCAAACACGATGCATTCCTCGGGAACGGATGGATCCGGCATTCCAGTGTAATAGGCACTGATAAGTTTAGGAATATTTACCAGCATATCCTGTTGAGCCGGTTTTCCTGCGGATGGATTTATTTCCATAGTTATTACAATTTTTAGACCTTTTCAAGCTCTGCTACCTTTGCCAGACGGCGCAGGTGCCTTTCTTCTTCGCTGAATTTTGCTGTAAGAAAAAGGATAATCAATTCCAAGGCAAATGAAGGATCAACTACACGACCACCGAGACAGATCATATTCATGTTGTCATCTTCAACTCCCTGTTGAGCCGAGTACCTTTCATGAATGAGGCAGGCTCTTACACCAGTCACTTTGTTCGCTGCGATACATGCACCTACACCACTTCCGCAGATTGCTATTCCACGTTTAATGAACCCATTTGCAAGGGCATGGGCAAGTGGAATAACATAATCAGGATAATCGTCAGTTGGTTTCCATTCACTGTTTCCAAAATCAATCACTTCATACCCTGCTTCCTCCAGCATTCTCACGACATATTTTTTTAATTCAAATCCGCCGTGATCCGCCGCAATCCCAATCTGTTTCAAAGAACCTGCTGTTTGCGCTATAGCGTTAATCATGCCTGTTTTTGTTTAACAGCGCCACCGCATGTGTGCAAATATTTTCAACAGTCAATCCATATTCACGCATCAGGACTTCACCCGGTGCGGAAGCGCCAAACATTTCTATCCCAATCACTTCTCCCCGATCACCTGTATACCGGTGCCAACCCTGGGATACTCCGGCTTCAATAGCTATTCGGGTATGAACGGCTGAAGGAAGTACTTGATCGCGGTACTCGGCCGTTTGGGCCTCAAATAATTCCCAGCTCGGCATCGAAACAAGGCGTACTGCAATTTTACGTTTCACCAATTCTTCTTTTGCCTGTACGATCAAACCCACCTCTGATCCGGTCGCTATCAGTATCAATTCCGGCTCAACGTTCGGAGTGTCAGATAGAATGTAAGCTCCGAAATGGAGTCCCTGGGCAGAAGCAAATTTTTTCCGGTCAAGCGTGGGCAGGTCCTGTCGCGACAGAATCAAGGCCACCGGACCTTTCGTTGATCCAATAGCGATGCGCCAGGCCACAGCGGTTTCATTCGCATCTCCTGGCCGGATAACCGTCAACCCCGGAATTGCCCGGAGACTCGCCAGGTGCTCCACCGGTTGATGCGTCGGTCCATCCTCTCCCAAAGCAATACTATCATGTGTAAAAACATAAACGACCTTTAATTTCATGAGGGAAGCGAGGCGAATGGCCGGGCGCATGTAATCGGAAAAAGTCAGGAACGTAGCGCAGAATGGAAGGATTCCCCCATGAGCCGCCAATCCGTTTGAAATCGAAGCCATTCCATGCTCACGAACTCCAAATTGCAGATTTCGCCCGGCATAACTCCATCCCCCTCCGGCTGATCCTTGCAGATCACCAACTGCCATAGAAGGATGTTCAAAATTTCCGGCATCTTTAAGTTCTGTATGGGTAGACGTATTCAAATCAGCCGAACCACCAATAAATCCAGGTAATAAGGGAATGAAAGCCTGCATAATTTTTCCGGAAGCAAGGCGTGTGGCCATTCCTTTGGCACTGGCCGGAAACTCCGGAATGCCGGTATCCCATCCGGAAAGTAATTTCCCACTGATAAGAGCACGGAGTTCCAAAGCAAGCTCGGGAAATGTCTTTTCATAGGAAGCGAATTTGGTCTCCCATGCCCTTTCTAATTCTTCACCTTGCTTAATGGCTTTCCGGAAATGCAGCAACACATCTTCCGGAACCAGGAAAGCAGGCTCCAGTGGCCATCCAAGTTTCTTTTTTGTCAGTTTCACTTCTTCCTCACCTAATGGAGAACCATGTGCCGAGCAGGTATCCTGCTTATTTGGCGAACCATAACCAATATGCGTCCGGACGAGAATGAGGGATGGCCGCTCTGTTTCTTCCCGGGCAGCCCGAATAGCTCTGTCAATGGCCTCCAGGTCATTGCCGTCTTCGATCGACTGGGTATGCCATCCATATGCCTCGAATCGTTTCACGTGATCTTCCGTAAAGGTCACCGGGGTTGCGGAGGAAAGCGTAATATGGTTATTATCGTATAGGTAAATCAATTTACCCAGCTTCAGATGCCCGGCCAGCGGAGCCGCTTCGGCTGATACACCTTCCATGAGATCACCGTCGCTGATCAATCCGTAAGTATAATGATGGATGATTTCAAATCCTGGCCTATTATAACGTTCGGCAAGATATGCTTCTGCAATGGCCATACCTACGCCGTTAGCGAATCCTTGTCCCAGGGGACCCGTGGAAGTTTCTACTCCGGCCGTCAGTTTCCGTTCAGGATGACCTGGAGTCTGGCTGCCCCATTGACGAAACTGCTTAATCTGCTCCAACGGCAAATCATAACCCGTCAGGTGCAATAGACTATACAATAACATGGAACCATGACCTGCAGACAATACGAACCGGTCCCTATTGAACCAGTGCGGGTTTTCAGGACTATGCTGTAAAAAACGCGTCCATAAGACATACGCCATCGGCGCTGCACCAAGCGGCAAGCCCGGATGACCACTGTTTGCTTTTTGGATGGCATCTATGGATAGAAAACGGATCGTATTAATTGAAAGCTGATCCAGCTTCACAGGATTAGATGTTGATTTAACGAGTGTTTCCATTAACTTTCAGAATTATTTTACACAATAAAATAGTTCATTTTTACCCCAGTAAGTGTTACATAATTTTTAAGAATAGTTACACAATTCGCACATCACTAAGGGGGGACAACGATGCTTCTGTATGGAGGAGAGGACGCTATTCGGTCCCTTTTTCGGCCTTTTTCATAAACTCATTTGCTCTTTCTTTCACTTCTTTTTTTATTTCTTCAAGAAATTCCTCTGCTTTCTCCTTTAAGGCATCTGCAAGGTCATTTCCTTTTTCGGAGAATTTTTTCCGCGTTCGTTCTCCTTTATCGGGGGCCAAAAGAATAGCAAAAGCTCCGCCGAGCAGTACACCGATTAACAACGCTCCGATTATTTTTCCATTATCATTTGATTCTTCCATGGTTTCCTGTTTACGTTTAAATATACTTCTCTCTATTTCCTGTTAAAACTATATTCGCTGAAGAAGCCCTTTCAGTAGTTGAGTTTCCATTTACTGTAGTTAAGATTTTCTTCATCCGTCATTTTTGCAAAAAGCCCGCGCCACCTTCCCGGACCAATCCCAACTATCATATATGACCAGTCAACGAATAGTCAAGCCAAGACGAGAATTGATTCGCTATTTTTCTTGCCTAATCAAACCCGAGAATCATGTTAATCTTAAATTACAAAGGGCATTTTCTATTTGTTTTGCTCGCCACATTTTCCCTTTTCACCTATAGTCAAGGTAAATCATACCGTCAAAAACTGACAGAAGGTAATCAATTGTTTCTGGAAAAAAATTACACAATGGCCCTTCAACAATTTTTAGAGGCCTATGCGATCGATTCCTCAACAGCCAATATTAACTATAAGATAGGTCTGTGTTATTTAAACTTAGCCGATGGAAAGCACAAAGCGTATTATTTTCTGGAGAAAGCATCCCATGACACCCATAAGCGGTATGAAGATTTTGAACCGTCTGAAAAAGAAGCACCCTTGGTAACAATTTATTACCTCGGGCAGGCCTGCCAGCTGGATAATAAATTTGATGAAGCCATAACAAACTATAATCAATACAAGGAAGAAGCCAGGCCAAATGCGAATGACACAAAAGAAATTGACAGAAGGATTGAAATGGCTCTGACAGGTATTGCATTAACCAAAAAACCGGTAACTGTTCTGTTTAAAAACCTTGGTGACAGTATCAATACAGATTATCCCGAATACAATGCGCTCGTTTCTGGTGATCGCTCGTTATTGGTATTTACATCCAGAAGACCCGGTAGTACAGGAGGCGAAAAAACGATGGATGGACAGTTTTATGAGGATATTTATTGTAGTCACAAGCTGGAAGATGGTTCCTGGTCCTCAGCATTACCCATTGGAAAGCCAATTAATACAAATGAGAACGAAAGATCGGCAGGTTTGTCTTCTGATGGTAAGCAGTTGTTGATTTACAAAGAAATCAACGGTGGAGATCTTTTTATCAGCAACAGAGAAAATAATATGTGGTCGAATCCCGTTCCTCTGAATTCAACTATCAATAGCAGCTATTCCGAAAATGAGGCCTCCTTTTCGCCTGATGGAAACATTCTCTATTTTTCCAGCAACCGGCCCGGTGGTTATGGGGGATACGATATTTACAGGTCCGCAAAATTATCCAACGGAGATTGGGGTCCTGCCGATAATCTAGGTCCGCTTATTAACACAGCTTTCGATGAACGGGCACCATTTATGAGTCCTGATGGAATTACCCTCTATTTTAGCTCGGACGGAAAAAAATCGATGGGTGGCTTTGATATTTTCAGAACAGTAAAACAACCGGGGGAAAATAATTGGTCAAAAACAGAGAATGTAGGGTACCCTATTAACAATGCAGACGACGATACTTTCTTTGTTCCACTTGACAGCACTCAAGCTTACATTTCAACCGTAAGGTCCTGGGGAAAAGGAGACCTGGATATTTACCAACTAACGATGGATCCATCCAAACTGGTAAAAAAAGAAATAAAACAAAACACCTATAACCCTCCTGAAAATATCCAGCAGGTTGCTTTCCAACCACAACAACTGCAGGAAGAAAGAGAACCAACGTATTTTCCTCCAATCCAGTTTGATTTTGAAAAATACACCCTTCGTGCAGAAGCAATAGCTCAGTTGAATGAAATGGCGGAATATCTGAAAACAAATGACTATCTGAGAATGGAAATAGCGGGCTATACCGACGATAAGGGCAATGATTCATTTAATGATAACTTATCATTAAAAAGAGCTCAGGTCATCGTTAATTTTTTTGAAAGTAAGGGAATAGACAACCAACGGCTTGCAGCTGTTGGTAAAGGTAAACGATCACCTTTAGCCCTCAACGAAAATCCCGATCATTCTGACAATCCTGAAGGAAGACAAAAAAACCGAAGAGCAGAATTCAGATTGTTGGACGCAAAGATAATAACTGCAGGTTCCGCGAATCAGCATAAATAGCTACTCTATTTTATTTTCCTTTTTGAAGGGCATTTTTAATGTTGTACGAGCAGGCATAGAATCGCCCAATAAATAGCCCCAGGGCTTTAGGGGTTCAATATGATCGAAAATCACCTTTACGATGGCCGTCAAAGGAATGGAAAGAAACATTCCCGAAACTCCCCATAAAGCTTCTCCTGCAATAACTACGATTACAGAAACAAGGGCATTTAATTTAACCTTGGAACCGACTATTTTAGGTTTAATATAATGATTGTCTACGAATTGAATCAAAATATAAATGGCCAGAATAAGCAAAACATAAGAAAAGGAAGATTTAGTCGCAAGAGCGATTACCAGGGGTAACAAAGCCCCAACAATGCCTCCTACATAGGGGATGATATTAAAAATAGCTCCTACAACTCCCAGCAAAAGCGCATAGTCAATTCCGAGGATCAGCAAGCTTATGGTATATAAAATAGCTATTATAGCAGATTCCAAAAGTAACCCCACCAGATAACTTTGGATAATTCTCTTTATGGCGCTCAGCACTTCGTTTACTTCCTTATGTGTATTTACCAGGAAAAGTTTATGAATAAATTCGATCAGCAGAGGTTGATAGTAAATGATCATGAAAATATAAACAGGTATTAATACTAATATAATCAATACATTGCCCGTATAAAGTAAGGTTGAACCAATTATGGAAGAACTTCCATTTACAATTTTTGTCTCTGTTTCGGATATCCATAAATTAATTCTACCCGGGCTTACATGAAAAGTATCGGAAATCCATGCTACCGCCTGAGTCAGGAAAATCTGAAACTTAGCCGAAAGCTTGGGAACCGCCTCACTGAATAAACTAGCCTGGGAGGATAGAAGTGCAATAATAGCTATTGTTAAACAACTCACAAGAAGAAGTGTAAGGGTGATCGCTATTGTTTTGTTCATTTTCCTCTTTACAAAAAAGTTAACGAGCGGATTGAGCACAATCGCGATAACCGTTGAATAAATAATGGGAACAACAATGCCCTGCGTAATATAAAGCATGCTGACAAAGGCAAACATGCCTACGAATATAATTGAGGCCTTGGCGTAAAATGGTATTTTAAATTCCATCGCGATAAATATAAACTATTATTCCATTAAGGAAACATTAAAATAGCCAGTGAGGTCTTTTTGAGAAGCGGGCATAAATTCCCCACAATGAGAGAATACCTACCCAGCAGAATCTCAGAGCGGCAAAAAACAAGCTTAAGACAGCTTATTCAACGGCAAAAGCTTTGTGGTACGTCTTTTGATCCGCTTATTGGGAAAACCAAAACGAAGATGACTATGAAAAAACATTTCTTATTATTACCGGCACTTCTCCTTATTTTCTCTTGTGGAAATAATACTCAGAAAATAGAAGCCGATCGTATCAAAGACAGCTTGAATGCTGTGAATGGGAATTTAAGAGGAGACGTAGGCCGCAAGGATTCAACCATCGACTCCTTTATTCAGTCTTTCAATCAGATCCAGGATAACCTTGATCAGATAAAAGAAAAGGAAAAATTAATCACCACCGAAACGAAATCAGGAGATACAAAAAACAAACAGGATAAAATTATTTCTGACATTCAGCTCATTTACAATTTACTGGCCGAAAACAAGGGGAAAATAGCCATGATGAGTGCTAAACTTAAAAAGGCAGACACAAAATATGCGGAACTCGAAAAAATGGTGGATCATTTAAATGCCCAGCTGGAGGAGAAGGATGTACAAATCGGCGATCTGAAGGATCACCTGGAAAAAATGAAAATTGATCTTACCAACCTACAGACTGATTTAGAAGCGAGCAAACAGGAATCAGGATCGAAAACGGAAAAAATGAATACCGTATATTACGTATCCGGAACTTCCAAAGAACTCGTTAAACAAGGCGTTTTAACCAAAGAAGGTGGTTTTATCGGACTCGGCAAAACCGCGGAATTAAGGAATAATTTCAATAAAGATTGTTTTACAAGACTAGATGCCAGCATGGTTACCGAAATTCCATTAGGACGAAAAAAAGCAAAAGTGCTCACTCCAAATCCAACAAGCGCTTATAAGTTTGAAGGAGAACAGGGTAAGAAAATCGACAAACTTGTTATTACAAACCCTGCCGATTTTTGGGGTACTTCTAAATACCTCGTTATTATAGTCGATTAAGACAAAACAGCAGAAACCAAGGCCGTCCTTTTCGGAGTAGTATATTTCCGATCGGCGCCTTGGTTATATCCCTTTATGCGCTCTTGTTGTTCTCTAAGCTTGTGTTTTTGCAGGATCAAAATTTCCCGGATAAAAGCAGGGGTTGAGTCGAGTTTTAATGCATTTTCATAAGCGGCCTGAACCTCCCGCTCCCCTATTTCCAATTCCCTCAGGATTACCTTATAATTGGATTTTGATACATTAGATCTCAGCTTAATATATGCCCGTGCAAATGCGCCGGAAAAAATTCTCTCCGGCGCAGGTTCCCTTCCATATAGTCCCACTAATCGTTTCAAATATTCCCTGCAGGAGTAACTTAAGGCTCTTCCTTCAGAAAGAATGTTATTTATAGTTGTTTCTGAAGTGCAGGACTCCTGAACTTTTTTGTATCCTTCCAAGCGATAACTTTGAATCTGGATCAGGTCATTCAGCATGTCCACTGTAATACCAACTGTGCTTTTAACATTCATATTTTTATTCTTCCGCATGCTTAAAATAACAAAACAAATAGTATGCCAATCAGACCTCGCATTCAGTTGTAAGCTCCAACTTCTTTAATTCTGATTTAACCGCTGATAAAAAGCAGTTGAACGAAAAAGGCAGCCGGCAAAATAAAAAATAAGTTACTTCGGCCTGTAAACAGAGTAAAACTCACTGATGGCTAAAATTCTGATAATTGATGATGACATAATGATCTGTCGCCTATTGGATCATTTTTTGAAAAAAAAAGGTCATGAAACTGCCTTTTTCACAGCCGGTAAAAAAGCCATCGAAGAATTAAAAAAAAACCAATCAGAAATCGTTTTTTGTGACTACCGGTTGCCCGACACGGATGGAAAGGAAATGTTACAGAAAATAAAAGAAATTGATACTACGATCCAGGTCATTATAATTACCGCTTATTCAGATGTAAAAATAGCTGTGGATCTTATTAAAAATGGGGCTTTTGAATACATCACCAAACCATTTTTACCGGAAGAAATTACACAAACCGTTGAGCAGGCGTTGATTCAAAAAACAAAACAGGTGGAGGCTCAGACATCCGACAAGCAATCACTATCAAACAACCCCGCACGGACCAGTCCGAAAAAAAGCTACGTTGTTGGAAAAAGTAAGGAGGCAAAAACACTGGAGGCCCAGATTGAGCTAGTCGCTCCAACCAACTATTCTGTTATTATTTATGGAGAAAGCGGCACAGGAAAAGAATCCGTAGCCGCCAATATACACAATTCCAGTCAGCGCAAGGATGGCCCTTTTATCGCAATAGATTGCGGAGCCCTTGTGAAAGAACTCGCTGGAAGTGAATTATTCGGACATGAGAAAGGCGCCTTTACCGGGGCCTTACAATCAAAAGTGGGCCAATTCGAGTTGGCCAACGGAGGTACTATTTTTTTGGATGAAATAGCAAATCTTTCTTACGAAATACAAACTTCCCTGTTACGCGTGATTCAGGAAAGAAAAATACGCAGATTAGGATCCCCAAAAGAATTAAACATTGATGTACGGATCATTGTCGCCTCTAATACAAAACTCAACAAAGCCATTGAGAATGGAAGATTCAGAGAAGACTTATACCATCGGTTTAATGAATTTTCAATCGACCTCCCTCCCCTGTCTCAACGAAACCAGGATATTCTTACTTTCGCCGACTTCTTTCTTAAAAAAACAAATGCGGAATTAGGAAAAACCATTGAAGGTTTTATTCCGGAAGTACAAAAAGTATTTCTCGAATATACCTGGCCGGGAAATTTAAGAGAAATGAATAATGTTATTAAAAGAGCAGCTTTGCTTTGCAATAAAAACACGATCACATTGGAAACACTCCCTCAGGAAATGGTGTTTCAAACTAAATTTAACTTAGAAGAAGACAAAAACACTCATTCAGAGACTCCAACTCCTTCCAGAAATGATCCTCAGTTAAAAACAGTTGCATTAAATGCGGAATACGAAAAAATTCTGGAAGTGCTGCGCAAAGTAAATTATAACAAATCGAAAGCCTCTTTATTATTAAATATTGACAGAAAAACTTTGTATAATAAAGTAAAAAATTTTCAAGCGTTGGCCAACAAATAATAAACCAGTTACTATGCATAATCTCTGTTACATAAAACCTGTAGAGAAAATTTCCCAAAACAGATACTTATTTACTCTTTGTGGAAGCCCGCATATAGAAAAACTCCTCACAGAGCATCTATACAGAAAATTTCAGGTGGCATATGTTTTGCAGTCAATAAGCGTTTATAACTAATTTTTATGGAAAAAATCATTCATTACAAACACGATCTGTTGATTGAATTATTGAACGACCTGATGGTCGCGGAATGCAAACAACAGAAATTCATTTCAGAAATGCTGGACAAAGTTAAATCTCTGAAACTGTCCGAAATTATTCACGAAGACCAAGGTCAGACAGGCGTTCACATTGGACGTCTGAAAGCCATTTTTCCGCTCCTGGGTGAAGAACCCCTCATCGACAGACAGAATTGGATCGTGGAAGAAATGATACGGATGACAGATGAACTAATCGAACGCAGTTCTGACCAGGAAGTCATTGAAGCGATCATTGTTCACGCGCTTCGATGCCTAAAGAATTACGCAATGGTCTGTTACGAAACAGCGAATACCTACGCCGGCATCCTGGGCTATCAGGATACGGCATCCCATTTACAACGCAGTAAAGATGAAGAAAATAAAATCAACAAAAAGCTGATACAATGGATGGAAGAAAAAATAACCGAAACAGTTGAATATGCCCATCCGTCAGAACACATGCAACTGTCGCATACTTAAAGTGGAATAAATATAAACTAAGCAACGTAACCAAATGAATTGTATCCTAGTTGACGACGATCAATTGTCCAGAACAGCGATTAAACAATTGATAGATCAAGTTGATTTCCTCCATTTAAAAATGGAATGTGCAACAGCTTTAGAAGCATTTAACTATTTGAAAACGGATGATATTGATCTTGTCTTTCTGGACGTGGAAATGCCGGGTATGACTGGTCTGGAATTACTCAAGACCCTTGCAAAGCGCCCGATTGTCATATTGGTAACATCAAAAAAAGAATACGCAGTAGAGGCATTTGAACTCAATGTAGCCGATTACCTGATCAAACCTGTTACCGTACCACGCTTTACGATGGCCGTTTCAAAAGCAAAAGAATTATTCGACAGTAAAGACCAGATGATCGATGTTTCCAAAAGTGACCAAGGCTACATTTTTGTCCGTTCCAATTCTGTTCTCATTAAAATAAAACTGGACAACATAATTTACATACAGGCATTAGGAGATTATGTGAACATATTCACTTCCGACAAACGCTACACCGTCCATTGCACCCTGAAGTTTATGGAATCGAAATTACCGGCAACTAAATTTTACCGGCTTCACCGTTCGTATTTGGTTTCATTGGATCATATCGATACCATTGAGGATAATACAGTTTATGTTGCAAAGAATCATCTGCCAATCGGAGAACAGTTTAAAAAAGAATTACTTAAAAAGCTAAACTTCGTGTAAGCGTTTCGCCTTTCCCACCCTTATTTATCCGAACAATAATAATAAACAATGATTTTCGCTGTATCATGCAGAAAATCAATTTGGTCTATTCTGATCTTGTGAATATTCAATCCTGTTCTTTTTTTGAGGTCATCCAGGAGGAGGACGTAATTTTCAGGGCGGATGAGTTCAATGTTTTCATAAGTTATATTCTTGGTTTTTTCATTTTTTATAAACAGGTTTGCATCCAACGCATACGCGATAAGCAGGATTATTCCATTAATGATGATCGTTTCAATAAACGTTCCTTTATTAACCGCGCTTATAAGTCCTAAAGCAATTACAACAAATAAGTAAGTCATGTCTTTTGCCGAAATATTCTCCGTACGGTATCGGAGCAGGGAAAAGACTGCAAACAGTCCAAAAGCAGCGCCCATAGAGAGATCAACCTTATTCAGCAGATAGGTAATAATGAAAATGACGATATTAAACAGAAAAAAAGTGAAAAAGAAATCCTTTTTGCGATAAATGGGATAATAAATCAAACGGATCAAAATGAACACAAAAAGAATGTCTATCAGCACCCGTGCAAAAAAACTTCCCGAAAGTTTATCAAAACCTACTACAAAAAAATCCGAATCTCCCATTATCTTTTTATTCAACTCCTGGTTTACCCGCTGGGAATTCGCTTGCTTCTCCTGCAACATGGAGACATAAGAAGTCCCGGTGGTCTCCTGAGCTTTAAGACAGGATGAAGGATGTAATAGAAAAATTACCAACACTATTTGAAGCAAAAGATGAATACTAAGTTTCATGAGATGGGGTTTTATTCGCATTGGTTTTGGATAAGCATATTACTTACCCTATTCATGGTTAATAAACTCGGTTTGAAATTATTCTTTTTTATGTCGGCTATCAGTGAAATGACCCCAAAGCAATATTTACTGATTGACCCCTCACGAACATGATTTGTTTTCATAATGCCGGCAAAGGGAGAAAAACACGGGCCTTCCTGTTTAACTTCTGCAATTACCAGGTTTTCAAATTTAAGTTCCTGTTCGCCCGTTTTTAAAAGAAGGTCAAGGTCAATTGTCAAACGTTCTGCCGTAAATTTGTTTACAAAAGTGATGCGGGAATAATTAACCCACAGTTTCGACTGCAATTCTCCTGGGCAAAAAGGTGCTTTCTGATGAATTAATTCTACCGACCGGCCTTCAATCATTTCACTAATTCTATCCCTTCTTATACGACTCTTGATGGTGCGGCCTTTGTTATTTTTATTTTTTATTTCAAAAAAGACCAGGTCGGAATCAACATATTTTCTATACCGGATCTTGTAGCGGTTGGTGCGCCCGTTATGATGATCCATGTATAATTTAAAATCGGGAGTGTCAAAATAAAGCGATTCATACCTGTTTTCATTGATTCCGTTTACCTCTAGTATTTTGTAATGTTCGGCGAGGGACTGAAGCACCTGGGGCAGCTTATGGAGGTTGAAGACGAACTTGGTGTCCGTTCTGTCAAGTAACTTCACTCCATCCATTTCTGCAAGTGTAATCGGCCTAAATGCTCTCAATAGTGGCACTAATTCTGGATGCATAAGTAGAACTAAATTTCCATACGAAGTTAAAATTGGATTTCAGAGGTGCTCCGACTATTCGATGAGGCCTAATTTTCAGTAGCCGGAGAAATTTTCAGCTGCCACACAGTAATTACAAAGTTTTGGCTACTTAAAACGCCCAATTACCGAATAGTATCAGCGGGCTCTTAAATACAATTTAGTTTTACATCCAGGCAAATAAAATCAAAGATGAGAACACTAAAACAAATAAATCGATGCGTTGGATTATTCTCAGTTGCCCTAATGAATGTTAGCCTCCTGTGTGGTCAGGTCCAAACGTATGACACATTCGAAAGCGCTAAAAACAAATTCCTGACGTATGACGAAAGAAGCGGAGTATTAGACACGATGGCCAGGAATCCTGAATCCGATACCATTAATAGCAGTTCCAAATGTGCTTTGTATATACGGAACGGAGGAAAAAAGTTCGACAATATTAAAATGAAACTTTCCGGGAAATTATCCGATGTAAGTAAATATGCCACTTACACCGGCATTCCTCCCAAAATCAAAATGAAGATTTATACGACCGCACCTTCCGGAACGCTGGTCGAAGTTCTGCTGGGAAGCAAACGAGGCAACAACGATTATCCGGCCGGTACAAACAGCCAGTATCAGGCTTATACGACAACGAGCGGCAAATGGGAAGAATTAGAATTCAAATTCTCTCAAATACCTCAGGGGAGCGAAACATCCACTACCCAGATAGATCAAATCACTTTATTGTTCAATCCTAATTCAACCAATTCGGACACGTATTATTTTGATGACCTCTC
>Ga0206820_1097_pt1 | contig 16378 bp, 9 predicted proteins | sample Alteio_BWOrgCont_84_FD_152857 | JGI IMG/M metagenome (GOLD analysis project Ga0206820, IMG submission 152857) | Enriched cells from forest soil in Barre Woods Harvard Forest LTER site, Petersham, Massachusetts, United States -... | ecosystem: Environmental > Terrestrial > Soil > Temperate forest > O...
TGTTGTGTTAATGTAAATAACCATTTTCGTACAGGTTCATTTCCAGAGTCTTCTTTGAAAAAAGAGATGGGCAAAGTTTTGATAAATTCCACTAAGCTATCCTTTTTTTAACTTGCTTGAATAGTACCAAAAAAGATACGCGCTGTCAATTTTGTTTTACGTTAAAATCAGTTTACACCTCTACGAAATAGTTATTTTATTATCTTTTACATCAATTTTAATTTGCTTTGTGTCAGGGTTCTGCAGTAAAAATTGTGACGTTGGGATGACGATGAATTGGTGGATTGCTCGTTTAAGTGGACGCGCGCCAAACTCTTGCTCAAAACCTTCATTTGCTACCATGTCAAGTGCGCCGTCGGTGATGGTGACTGCAATATCCTTTGCTTTGAGACGGTTTTCAAAGTTTTTAAAATGGACACGCGCAATGTTTCTGATCACATCAGCAGAGAGCATGTTGAAGAATACAATCTCATCGATACGATTTAAAAATTCAGGTCTGAATGCTTTGTGCAGTAGTTTTTGAATTTCTGTTTTGACTGCGTCGTCAATTTTTTTTGCTTGTAAAATTATTTCAGAGCCGATGTTGGAGGTCATGATGATGACACAATTTTTAAAGTTAATGGTGCGACCTTGTCCATCGGTAAGTCTGCCGTCATCGAGTATTTGCAAGAAAACGTTAAAAACTTCTGGGTGTGCTTTTTCAATCTCATCAAAAAGCACAATGCTGTATGGATTTCTGCGTACAGCTTCGGTGAGTTGCCCACCTTCTTCGTGACCAACGTAGCCAGGAGGTGATCCGATCAGGCGTGATACTGCATGTTTTTCCATGTACTCTGACATGTCGATGCGAATCAGTTTATGTTCATCGTTGAACAGGTAGTCTGCTAGTGTTTTGGCAACTTCAGTTTTACCAACTCCTGTAGGCCCCAGAAACAAGAAAGATCCAATCGGTCGATGTGGATCGGTAAGTCCTGCACGATGCACTTGAATGGCATGCACGATTTTGGAAATCGCTTCATCTTGGCCAACGACGCGCTGCTTGAGGACTGATTCCATTTCAAGAAGTTTTTTAGATTCATCACTTTTGAGCTTGGATACCGGGATACCGGTCCATCGTGACAAAACTTTTGCAATATCTTCGGCTGTGACTTCTTCTTTGAGCAGTGATGAACCTGCTTTTTTTACTTTGTCCTGTTGCTCTTGAAGTTCTTTTTCAAATTGAACCAGTTTACCATATTTTACTTCAGATGCGCGTGCAAAGTCGCCGGCACGTTCTGCTTGGTAAAATTCGTAGTTAGCAAGTTCAATTTTTTCTTTGATCTGTTGAATTTTTTCCAGCGGTGCACGCTCAGATTGCCATTGGTTTAAGAGTGTCTGATGTTTTTCTTTAAGGGTTGTCAGTTCAGTTGTTAGATCTTGTAGTCGTGCTTGTGAAGCTTTGTTATCTTTTTCTTTGGTGAGCGCTACTTTTTCGATTTCAAGTTGGCGTATTTTACGCTCCATTTGATCAAGTGATTCTGGCTTGGACTCTATTGCCATTTTGACCATCGATGCAGCTTCGTCAACCAGATCAATAGCTTTGTCGGGCAGGAATCGATCAGGAATGTTTTTAGCTGAAAGTTGTACTGCTTGTACCAGTGCATCATCAGTTATTTTGATTCCATGATGCAGTTCATATTTTTCTTTCAGTCCACGCAGGATAGAAAGAGCATCTTCAACTGATGGTTCTTCAACTAAAACTTTTTGAAAACGACGTTCAAGTGCGGCATCTTTTTCGATATATTTTTTATATTCTTTGATGGTAGTTGCACCGATACAATGCAGTTGACCACGTGCAAGTGCAGGCTTGAGCAGGTTGGAAGCATCCATGCCTCCGCCTGATGAACCAGCGCCTACAAGCATGTGAAGTTCATCGATGAACAAGATGACGTGATCACCTGATTCTTCGATTGCTTTTAAAATATTTTTAATACGCTCCTCAAATTCACCTTGGTATTTGGTGCCTGCCATGAGTGAGCCCATGTCAAGTGAATAAATAGTATTATTTTTTAAGCTTTCGGGTACATCGTTGTCGATGATACGTTGTGCAATTCCTTCAACGATTGCAGTTTTACCAACGCCTGGGTCACCAATGAGCACGGGATTGTTTTTAGTTCTGCGTGATAAAATTTGTACGACACGACGAATTTCTTCATGGCGTCCGATCACAGGATCAAGTTTTCCTTGTTGTGCGAGTTTGGTAATATTTTGACAATATTTTTCTAAAACTTCGTACTGTTTTTCAGCATTTTTATCAGTCACATTTTTTCCTTTTCTAAGCGTTACCATGAGACTTGAAATATTGTTGTGCGTAAAACCGTGCTGTTGTAAAAATTGGATAATGGATGTTGGCAGGGTTTTATTGGTCGTGAGTTGGAGCAGGATATGTTCAAGGCTGATAAATTGATCCTGCATTTTTTGAGATAATTGCTGACAGCTTTGTAAAAAAAGATCGAGCGTTGGATCGATGGTGATGTTGGTGCTTGTGGTGGTTGGTAGTCGTTTGAGTTCTTGCTCGGTCAGCTCGAGTAGTTCTGGTATGGGAATTTGCAGTCGTTTGTAAAACGATAAACAAAAGTCGTTGTGCAGTGTCGCCCAGAACAGATGGAGCAACTGAACGGTCGGTTGTTTTTGTTGTTGAGCAAGTTTTGCCGCTTGTTGGATAAGTTCGTGACAAGAATTGGTAAATTGATCGATGTTCATGATAAAACCCCTTGTTTGATATGTTTTATATATTCATAACAAACAAGGAATATTTTTTAAAGATTTTTAAAAATGAGAGATAGTTTCTTAGATTATTTGGGCAGTAGGATCGCGGTGTTGATTTTTTGCATGTAGCTTTCGCTCTTCGCCTGTTTTTTTTGTTTCTTGATCCATTTTAATTCTAAATTGAGTTCTGCGGTGATTAGCGATAGCGGCTTTAATAGCAACTTGAGTTTTATTGCGATCAAGACGATCTACCACGTGATCTATGCTTGGATTTAAAGAAGCTCCATTTTTAAGAGCGTTAATTACACCTTGAGGCGACCTATTTTGGATAGCAGCAACTAATCTGTCGTAAGGGTTTTGAGCACAAGATAAATTAACAATCATGAAGCTGATAAGTAAGCTGAAGTAATTATTTTTTGTGTACATAAATTCCCTAAATTTTAGAATTAAATCCCTATTTTCCTAAGCCAATATTATCTATTAAAAACCTGGATTGGTACAGTTTTTTTAAAGATGTCGTTTTTTGCGGTGATAGGTAATTGCAAAGCTATGTGTTTTATCACGAATTTGTAGCAGCAGTAAATCTTCTAGTCGTTGTCGGTCAAGTTGTATGAATTTTTTAAAATCTGCAGAAATAATAGTTTCTTCACGTTTTGCAAGGCCCACAAGTTCTGCTGTGCCAATGTATGGTTTAATTGCATTTATTTGACCTTTACCACCATCAACGATAATTAAATTTGGATAATTTGAACCTGTTTTGTAACGACGCTGTACAATCTCGGCAAGTGCCGCGTAGTCATCTTGGTCTACGATAGATTTGACCTGGAAGCGACGAAAAGATTTTGGCTCTGGTTGTCCATGCACATAACGAATGCAGCTGCCCACGATGAAGTTTCCCTGCAAGTGAGAGATATCAAAGCAGTCGATGACGTAGGGAATGTGTTTTAAATTTAATCGTTGTTGCAGGGCGATCAGTAGATCTAAATTTTTTGATTGATCAGGTTCTTTTTGTTTGGAGGGCATAGTTTCAAGTTTTTTGAGCGTATCGGCAAACTGTTGAAAATTTTTCTTATATTCAAGTAGATTTTTTGCTTGTTCAAACTGGAGTTGATCTGAATTTTTTTTGATTTCAAGATCTATTGTTTTCATTGCTGTTTGCATGTCGCTGTTGACTAAATATTTTGCAAGTTCAAATCGCACCAGGTAAAAATTAAGATCAAAATCAGGAGAGCAGTATCCTGCGCAAATGCCGATATGCAATTCTAAACAACCATGAGCAATTTTTTTCTTGCACAGTTTAAGTTTGAATGTTTCCATTAAAAAATTGTAGACGCCGTAAGCCGATTTTTTATTTAAAAATGGACCGATGTAGGTGCCTTTTTTGTTTTTGGTTCGAACAACTGAAACAGTGGGTAGACTATTTGCTGATTTTTTTGAAGGCTGCGAAAAAAATAAATAAATAAAAGGATTGCCTTCTTTTAGGAGCGTGTTGAACTTGGGCTGATATTTTTTAATTAAATCTATTTCAAGGTGCAATGCTTCCAGCTCGCTGTTGACCGGAATGGTTTCTAGGCTGGTTGCTTCATGCAAAATCATGCTCACTTTGTATTCATCGGGATTATTAAAATATGAAGCAATGCGATCGGCAATCGATTTTGCTTTGCCGATGTAAATAATCTGATCTTGTTCATTTCTAAAAAGATAAACGCCAGATTTTTTGGTGAGATTTTTTGGACGTTGTAGCATGGTGTCGCTGCCTTTGTTATAGCATGATTCATTGAATTTGATTCGATGATCCATAAATCTACTAAGAATGGATGCTCAAATCAAGCGCTTGCAAGGCGCACCTTTTTTGATACATTGTTTTGGGGTTCTAATCAAACGAATGAAAACATATGGGAGATCTCATGAAAAACAATAAACACAGAGGTCCTAGCTTTGATGAATTTCTTGAAGAAGATGGAATTCTTGAAGAGGTAAACGCTGCTGCTTTAAAAAAAATCATTGCCTACCACTTAAAGTTACATATGGAAAAATATGGCATAACTCAAACAGAGATGGCAAAGCTTCTTAAAACCAGCAGACCTGCAGTAAAAAGATTGCTAGATCCAAATAATTATTCTGTAACTCTTTTAACGTTTAATAGAGCGGCATCTCTTTTAGGAAAAAAAATTAATATAAATTTTGTAGATACTGATGACTTAGATCAAGCTCGTCATACAAAATCAAAAAAATAAATATCATGTTGTCATTTTGGTTGGTGCATTAAATTGAAATTTGAACGCTCCTGCTGCCTGGTTTGCACGATTTGCTATGTTAAGTTTAGGATGGAATGTAAATCCTGTAAATGAGAATGGTTTTGAACTTGTTGATGTTGGCTTGATTGCAAAACCAGAAGCATTCATTTGTTGTATTGATCCTATCCGTGCACCAGCTATCGGAACAATTTTTGGCGGAGGAGGCGTGGTTGATGCTTGTTGCTCAGCAAGGTAGGCCGCTTGAGCAGCTTTGATAGTTGCAGCATCGGCGATTTGAAGATTACCTTCTTTTTCGTACGTAGCAAATTGAGTGAATACGTCGTAGTTGTACGTAGCTGTTGGGATAGTGTTAGGTGACAGTTGCGTATTTTTTGGATAAATATTTCCGGTTACTAGGCTGAGTATTGCTCCTGCATTTGATGATGTTGGTGGAAGTCCGAGTTGTAGTGGCGTTGTACTGCTTGTTGGTTCCTGCGTAAAGATGACATAATCGAGCATTGGTTTGCCTGTGCTATCACGCAATGTTTGTGCACAACTGTATACGTATGCTCCAGCTTGCAGTGATGTTTGATCAATAATATGGAGAACAAAATTCCCAAACTTAATTTTGGTAAGTGCTTGTGTAACTGCTTGTTGTTGAATGGTTATATGTTTATCAAGAGCTGTTGTGAATGGTCCATACAATGTTTTATAACTATCCCACACATTGGGAATAATTTTAATGATGTCACCTTGAGGATTAAAAACGTGTCCGGTAATTAAGCTGATGAGCACATTGGTTTCTTGATCAATAATGCTGTTTGGTAATTTTCCATAGTTAGAAATAGTTCCATTGGTATTGGTACCAAAAATAAGGAAATCAAAACTGTTTATCGAATTTTTCGGAAAGATTTTTTCAAGATCTGTTTTACCAGAAGCATACAAATATTGATGAAAGAGTATCGCTTGATCTGAAAAAGGCTTGAGCGGGATAGTTCCAAATGTTGGTTTGAGCGCATCTGCTAGAGCAACTTTCATCTGCTTTCCTCGTTCAATTTCTGGTACCAGGGAACTGTTTGCCGGGCGAGCTGTTTTGTTTTTGGTGATGTTTGGCTTTGGATTGATTTGGTTCCATTGGATTGCTGCACCTGAAGAAATAATACCATACATTCTTTGGTTTGTTAGAGGAGTTACTTTGACAATTTGTTGCATGGTTGGCGTTGTACTGTTGTCGACATAGAGTGCAACATTGAGAGAGTCAATGTTGAGGGTTGCTTGCAGGGTGTAGCTATGATTTTTTGTTAATTGCGCTTCGATGGGAACTACTTGCTGCAGTAACCACTGCTGAGCACCCATGTGTTCATAGACCCCTAGTTTTATAGGATCATTTGCAGAGTTACGATAGAGAATCAACATTTTTGCAAGGTACGGTTCATTTAAATCGATGACATTTTGATTGAGGTACTGGGCTGTTGAAGGTTGTGGAGTTTGGCCCAAAATATTTTGTAAATTGGTGAAAGCAGATTGAATATTGGCTGTTGACGTGTTGAGTAGTCGAGCAAGAAAGTTGTTTGAAAAATAATCATGATAATTGCCGCCCATGTAAATACCCACATGAAATTCTGACTCAAGGGTATATAAAAACTGCAAATTGATTTTAACTGCGAGTGGATCGAGTGGTTTTTTAACCGTACGTTGATCAGTGTAGGCATCGATAGCAATGCATCGTTGATTAAACCATTGTTTGTCTTGGGTGCTGCCTGTGGTCAGTAAACGTGGTGCTTGTGCAATTTCTTGTGCAAAAGGAAAATCAGTGCGACCTGTTGTGGTGGTGTAAAAACTTTGTGACGGATAAAGATTTAAATAATTACTTACCAGGCCCCACAGAGTTCCGGTGTTGCCAGGAACCAGTCCTGTTTGTGTTTGAGGCATGAGTTGCATAACATAAATTGGCGCAAGAGCGCTGACAATAGATTGTTGATACTGATCGATGTATGAGTGATTTTGATTTTGATAAAGTGCAAGACCAAGCGTTTGATTGCCTGCAGCAGCATATTGTTTTTGCGATGTTTCTTCAAGGTGGGCTAAATCCATTTGAGCTGTTGAAAGTTTGGTTTGTGTGTTTGCCTGCCACAGGTCTTGAAGTTCTTTGCCTTGCTGTGCTTGCTTGAGTAAATTTTCTTCGTCTTGGTTATATCCACTAATCATCATTGTAAAGTTGAACGCAACGTTCATGACCAGACCCATTGGTTTAAAGATTTTAAATCCATTTTTAAAGAATCGCCAAGCTTTTCCTTTTTTGGATTCATTGGCAATTTTTTCGGCTGTTTTTGCAAAACTTTGTGCGTCTTTGGCTTCGGCTTCAGCTTGTTTTACTTTATCAGCTGCATTGATATAGTCTGTTGCAGCTTCTGGATCAACTTCGCCATCGGGGCCAACTGAATCAAGATATGCTTGTTTTGCAGCAGCGAGTTCATCTTTTGCTTCTGAGAGTGCTTTTGCAGCTGTCTCAGATTCTTGTCCCGCTTGCTCGGCAATATCTTTATTTGATTTCATTAAATTTCCAAAAGATTTTGCCATATCTTTCGGGAAAGATTTTAAACTTTCAAGGGCACTTTCTAATTTTTCTTTTCCAGCGTTCAGTGCTCTTTGAGCAAATGTTTTTGCTTCATCTTTGACACTGTTAGCAACATTTTTAAGAGCCTGCTGTGCTCGGCGCGCTTTGAGTAGATTTTCAGTTGTTTCTTGTTCGATTTTTTCTGCATTTTCAAGTCCTGTTTTTGCATCACTGAGTGCCTGCTGTGCGGCTTGCTTTGCTGCGTCATCAGTTGCAGTTGCGAGCTGTTTGGCCGCATTATCAACGATACCTTGTGCTGCTGATACGCTTTCTTGAGCAGCTGTTTCAGATGCTTCGGCTGCTGCAACGCTTGCCTCGGTTCCCGTCTCGGCAGCACCTTCTGCTGAACCCAGAATCAGAGCATCCATTGGTGCGTCAGTCTCAGTTGCTGTGCCAAGCGATGCAATATCAACAGCAGCATCAGCCGCAACGCAGATAACAACTCCTAAAACTTGGTTTATAACTGCACGATGGGCGCTGAGTACATTGTTGACGTGGTTTGATGCTGCTTTTGCAAATTTAATCGGATTATAAGTTTGTCCCGATACCATATCTAGGAGCGCTATTCCAGTAAATGTAAACAGATAAGTAATGGCACGTGATAAATCTATGAATAATGTAGTAAGTGAGTTGATAACAGCTCCAAGCGCTTGCATGACGGCTGCAATCGTTGATTTTGTCATGTGCATATTTTCAGTGTAAGCAGAAGCAATACAAGAAAGACAGTCGTGCATGGTGTCATGCCATGATTGAAGAAATTGATTTTTACCCTCTTGTCCTGCGGTAAATATTACTTCTGTGCTGGTGACAATGAGTGAGGTGACATCTTCCAGTTGTGCGGCAAGGTTCATGGTTTGTTGAGCAAGACCGACCGTTAATCCAGTTGCTACGTCGCCAGTGAGTTGTGAAGTAGCCTGTATGATAGCGTCAGATGTACTGTCAATAACTTCCGAGATACCAGCACCAATTTGTTTATCTTGTGTGATGAAACCAACCAGGTCACCATCAAGTTCGCCAATCGGGGCAACGATTCCATCTTTGATGCTGTCTGCAAAAGTGTTGAGTGAATTTTGCAAATCAGTAGCTGCGGATTCAAATTTATGCTGGGACTCGCCTGTTAAGTGTTCGCCTTCGCTTACAATATTTTTATCAAAAAAATACCAGTTTGCAGCCAAATCCAGCGATTCCATATCCGACAGCTTCTGCAGTATCTTTGATACCTTTCCATGCGTCCTCGGCTCCAGATTTTACATCATTAAATGCTTTGTGTACATCATTGCTGATGTCGTGAAACAATGATCCAAAAAATCCTTGCGCTTGTACCGACGGAGTTGTCCTGACCTGTTTTCTGAGATACTCCACGGTTGACCCTGGCCCTGGGTTGAGCATGTCTGGTGGATTTCTAAGGTCTTCAGGTTTAAATGTTGCAGGTGTTGGATGAATTGAGTTGACATCAGTACCTTCTGCTTTGCTTTTTGCAGCAAGTAGTTCATCAAGCAGGACAAAATCAGAGTTGGTGTAGGGAAATATGTTGGGTTGAAGTTTGGATGCTGAGCAAACAGAAATCATTGTTTCCAAATTTTCATCGGTCATATGTTGGGTGAGTTGACCATACAGTTCGTACAGCATGAAATAACCAAACACATATTCTTTGAGTGGTGAAGCAAGCTGCGGTGCAGACATGAGTTGTTGATGGGTAATTGGTTGACCAGCGTTAACAGTGGCGCGTGTTCCCAGAAGCGCGTGCAGGTCATGCGTCATCTGGTAAAAGGGTGTTTGGCGAAATGCTACAATGGCTTGTTCAATGGTTAACGTTGTTGTGGGTTTTTTGGCGACTGATGCATCAAGTTGGCCTGGTAAATTTTTCCATAAGATACATTGTGCCTGGTACCGTTGTTTTACCTGATGCTCGAGAGCAATTTTAGTTCGAACAATCGCATTAATGGTTCGTTCATTGGTGAAATCTTGGTTGTAGTATGATGTTTCAAAATGAGGAAGATAATTAAATTCTTGTTTTTCAACGTTGTGAATAATCTGAAGTCCTGTTGCAAAATATACGTAGGTATCGCTGATCATTGATTTGCAAAACATTTGCCACAAAGGAGAGTTAACGATATCTTGCGTTGTTATTTCAACTTTTTGCCAAGCTTGAGACTGAACAAGCTTTGTGGTTGGTAGGTGTGGAGTTCGCTCATGGTTGTCATGTAAAAAATCAGCAAAATCAGATTTGTAGGGTTGGTAGTTGGCAACGGTTTGAACTTTGTGCAGCTTGGTTAAAAAGATCAGATACAAGTAAGTGTTTTTGATGTGTGCAATTTGTATTGGGTCCATTTGAGCGCCAGCATGTCCAAATGTTGCATCGATTTCTTTAAATATTTTACGGGTGAAAGTATCGATTACTTTCGTTGTAGGAAAACGCAGTGCTGCAAAAATATGGATAGAATCGTGATCGTTAAACGTTGTGGTTGTTGCCGGTACATTTAAAGTGATGGTCGTTGAACATAGAAGCAACGCAAGGTACATACTTCGATACATTTGAAACCTATCACGATTACCGTGCATTAGATTAAATTTCACCCATCCTCGTCGTCCCGTGCTCGACACGGGATCCAGTACTGAGATTAAAAACCTTAAAAATTTAATGATTTTGCTTACAAAGCCCAAGTTATTTTTCATCAATTATCCTTGAGCATGGTGGAATCAATTTTTTTAGTTGCTATCTTTGCTTGCTGTTGTTTGACATAAGAAGCAAAATCAGAGGTAAATGTTTGTACTGACTGCGGGCTAAATACTAACGCATTTGGTCCTTTGAGTGTGAACTGAGCAATGGCGCCCGGTGATAGAAATCCGACTCCATGATACAAATAGATGTCAGAATCATTGACCACTTGATAGGTGTAGGTAGATCCATTAGCGGTAATGGTAACGTTGTTGGCATTAGATTTTTTAGATGTTTTTGAAGTTGTTGCTGTTTTGAGCATGATGTAACTTTGTGGTTCTGGGGTGCCATCATTGAACCATACTTTGTATTCGATAGTTGTTGGGCCAGGTTTAATTTTAAGGTGTATGGTAACTGGTTGAAGTTGTAAATTTTGAAATAAAGCTTGATTGATGATCTGTTTTTGGGCTCCAAGCCCTGCTTGTATTTGTGCTAAGGGATAGTTTGGTGTTGGGATCGTTGTAACAGTTGCAGAAGTTGGTGGCATTGTTTGCTGCGCGTAGCACAAAGAAATCTGTTTATCTTTGTTGCCGTACAGTCCCAGTGTACGATATTTTTGAATGCCGTAGGTGTCGCCAGAGATCCAGCGTGCTTTGTTGCAAATAATGCCGACATAAAATGGATAGGTGACTTGATAGAGTTTGATATCAGCAATAATTTCATACGGTTGATGTGTTTGCCACTCGGTAAAAATTGAGTTTTGATATGCGTTGTTTATTGCAGCGGAAGTGCTTGCCTGAGTTAAAAATGGTTCTTGTTGCATTTGCCAGAAGCTATTTGTTGTTTCATCGTATTGCCAATTTCCGACTTGAAAAAGATTTTTCCATGTTGGCCCTTGTGGCGCGTACATGGTACCATTGGCAAATATTTGGTCGCATTCTACGGGATCTGAAAGATACTCAGTGGTAGGCGTTTGCAGGCTGACTATGCTTTCAATGTAGTTTTGCATTTGTTTGGTCATATCTGTTTGCTGTGTCATCATGGTGTCTACTTGCTGCTGGGCAGATGAAAATATACTCACCATATTTTTGAGCTGTGCTTGCTGAGCAAGTTGTATGTTTTGCAGAAATGAATTTGAAGCAATTGACATGTTGGTTTGATCTTTTTGTATGCCTTGCGCCACTTGTTGATACATGTTTGACACGGTGGTATCGGCAATTGAAGCTCCCAGTTGTGCTCCCATCATGACTGCCATATCGCGCATCATGCAATTAAGTGGTTGAGTATAAGTCAAAAGCAGCATGAGGAAAAAAGAAAAATGTTTAAGTTTTAGAAGTAATCTATCGAATTCGTATCGTCGTATCATCATGTCCTTAAGGTTGTGTGATGAGTGGTGGCGTTAAGGTAGAAGATAATGCAGGTAATGGTGGGTTTGGCAATGATGGAATATTAAATGTTGTAGCATTTTGAGCAGCAATTTTTTGAGCTGAGCTGCTACCTGCTTGTAGAGCTTTCCATTTTGCAATTAAATTGGTACATGCAGTGCTTACATTTTGGGCAGCATTTGGATCTTTTCCTTGCTTAACAAGCATGGTGTTTGTAACCAATGCTTCCATGCATGGATCAAGTATTTCCATGCCAACTATTGCAGAAAAATCTCCATAGCAAGCGCGCAGTATCTTTGAAACACCTTCCCAAGAATTAAGCCAATCAGGTTGAGGAAGTAGTTTTTGTTCAAATAAATTGTCACCAAGTCGCATGCAAAGATAAAGTGGAACGGTCAGATTTTTTTCAAGATTGCGAACAACGATACCTTCAGAGGTTCTAAAATAAGCAATAGGATGAGGTTTTTGATGGGCAGCATTTAAAACAAGTCCCTCCTGGGCAGCTTCAACAATGTGTGCCGGCCAACCAATGCTTACAACATTTTTGGGCATGCTTTTTGCGAGGTAAGGAATGATCTTTAAAGCGCGTATGTCGTCATATCTAAAATGGAATAAAGGTGGATTCATTTTTGCAATGGCGATTAAACTTTTATCTTGACCTGGTGTTGCATCGCTGTAGAGGAACTGGTTAATGTGCTGGGCAATATCAACAAAAGCTGTAAAGTGTTCAGGTTTTTTTGGGTGTGGTTTTTCAAAATAGCTGGTAAACAGTTGAAAAAATGAAAGATATGAAGCAAGGGCTTGCAGGTATGTTTTTTTGAGGTCGATCAGAGAGGGTTCGAGTTGTTGTACAATCAAATGAGTGAGATCGATACTGTAATCATTTTGAATTGCTGTTTTTCCTATAAATGTTGCAAAAGTATGGGGAACATTATGTGCGTATGATCGAATTGCACCATTAAACTGAGATTCTATGATACTCATAAGATGATTGATGATCAGTGTTTTGTTGTTGGCAGCTGTTGTTTGCTCATCTTGTAAAAACAAAGGAACACTGACTTGTAAGTTGCCATTGTCATTGTGCTTGATGCCTGCATGTTGTAAGTTGAAATTCATGTAAATACACATGAGATAGTCATACAGTTCGCTGAGCACATTGATATGTACTTTTCTAAAGAACGCAATAAATTGTGGATTTTGTTTAAAATTTCCAATCATGGCATCAAACTGTGCAGAAATGTCTGGATAACCAGGAAAGAGCATTGCTCCTTGCGGATAGTTTTGGAACGCATTTTTTGAAGGTCGCAAGATGGATAAATTTGCCTGACGTAGCAGTGGTCGCGTTGCTTTTGGTGTCATAGCCTTAGTGGCACGATCTTGTGTAACTTGTTGTACGGTTGAATTACCATTTTCATCAGATCTAATTTCAAGAGCAGGGTACGTGCTGACGGTGTCAACCAGCCCGCTGATTGCCCTTTGATTATTTTCAGTGAGTGGTGATGACGCATACATTTGTTGAGCAATGCTTGTTGTTTGGTTTGCTGTAGATGAATATCCTGCTTTCACAAGAGTGTAGGTATTGCATAGTAACAGAAATAGAATGTATTGCTTCATAGGTCCCTACTTTCTCTTGTCTGTTGAATTTTTTTAAGATATAAAAAACTATTGCAAAAAAATCAATGTTTTATTTTCGATTTTTGTTACACTTATGAGCATGTAAACATCATTTTTTAGTATGATTATAAGCATTATTAAGGGTTACCCATGATTCCGCAAGGTCGATATATTGCATTGGGCATTTTGCTCATTGTTGTTGGTTACACAGCTCGAAAAACATATTTGTATTATTTTGATACAACCGTCCCTCATGTCTCTATTCATGGTTTTGAAGATGAAAAGGGTTATGCAGGAGATGTGGTTGGATCGCTCAAGGGTTGGAGTCCTTATAAAATTTCTCACATTTCAATGTGGCTTGATGATGCGTTGATGCATAATGAATTTAAAATTAATAGAAAACAGTTTGATCATCCTATTTCAATTCCTGTCAAGTCAATTCCTGATGGAAAACATACGATTAAATTTGAAATCGTTGACGGAACAAAGCACCAAAATAGTTGTTCAATTCAGCGTACATTTTATACCGACAACTTAGGTTTGCAAGCAACACTCGTGCCACTCACGTCGGGATATAAAGTATTGCAAGGTCGTTGTTTGTATATTCAACTTCAAGTAAACAAACCAATTAAATCTGCCGTTGCTCGTCTGTTGCAAAATGAATATGAGTTCATACCTGAAGGTAAAAACTCTTTAGTTTACGAAGCATACATTCCTATGGAATGTGAACAGGATGCTGGACAATACCCGTTTACCGTTGATGTTGTGGATAGACTTGGGAATAAAATGACCCTTGAAGATTCATTTCAAGTAATCAGCTTTCCCTTTAAGCGAAAAGTTTTGACGATAACAGGAAATAAATTACAAACAGAGCTTGAATTTACGCCCCTGCAAGAAGCTGACCTTGAAGCTCGCATGGAAGAGCTTGCTGCTGCATCTAAACCAGAGAAATTATGGTCAGGGCTGTTTGATGTTCCTTTGGTGATGAAAGGTATTACCACAGACTTTGGCGTGATTCGTACGTCACAAGAGCGTGGTCGCAAAGTACATAAAGCGTTAGATCTTGTTGCTGATCCTCGCAGTGTGGTATGGGCTTGCAATCATGGAATTGTGGTACTTAAAGATCGCTTTACCCATACAGGCAACACTGTTGTCATTGATCATGGTTGTGGAGTACTGAGTTTGTATTGCCACTTGCTTGATTACGCCGATATCTCAGTTGGTCAAAAAGTTAAAAAAGGTCACCCGCTTGGTCGTATGGGCATGACTGGTTATGCAAGCGGCGATCATTTGCACTGGGAAATACGCGTAAAAAACATTGCCGTTGAACCAATGCAATGGACTCAGCGTTGGAATTAATTACTTAAACTTTACGAGGTTTTTTTTGTTGCTGGATGCTCAAGTTATCCTGACGAGCTCTTTATTGCTCTTCTTCATGTCTTTGACTATTGTTGTACCTATTTTGTCGTGCCAAGAGTGGCTGGGTTACTTGTTGTGTTTGAGCGTTTGTAGAATATGGGTTTAAAGCTTGTTCTACATGTACATGGGTTATAAAACCCCGTCTTTCAGATTGAATTATTACATGAAGGCGCGCTAGTTCTTGTTCTAATTTCGCCTTTTCTCTACATAAATGACCTATTTCTAAACGACCTTCTTCTGACCGATCATTTGCACTTTGAAGTTCTTGATTAGTTTTTCTTAATTCAAATAAGACTTGATCTCTTTCTTGTTGATTATTATTCACATGCGAGCTGTACACATGTGGCATTATGTTGAGCATGAAAGCAGTAAAAAGAATACGTTGTTTGTTTTTGTTCATAAATTTCCCTAAAAAATTTTGAAAAATGTAAAAATATTTTGTTTAAGATGCAAAGCTTAGATTTAATTTGGACAATAAATATTTTATATCATCGTCAGCGAATCGAACACCAATACCCCAGAATGATGACGCATTTTCACTTGCAAAATCATCAAACCCAAAAGTTGTATAAATATTATTAAATAAAAATATACGATTAATCCATTTGAGATGTGGTCTGCGTTCGGTATTAATATCCAGGCGCTGTAGTCCATGAAAATCAAACATTTCAAATGATGTTATCCAAGATAATTTTTCATTGGGTAGCGGTATAAAGTAATCTGCTCCAACCCCAAAAGCTCCTTCAAAAAGTCCTACACGTACAGCAAAATTGTTATAAATTTTTCCGATTTGTAGGCCGTACGCATATTGTTTACGTTCTTGTCTGATAACTTGTGGAGCATGAAGTCGGCGATTGAGTGATGCTACCTCATTGTTAGGATCAGCTGATATTTCGTGAAATGGAATTTCGTCGTAAGTGTTTTGTCGTGAATCAAGATAGGTATGATAAATATAATCACGGCTTACAAACCCTCGTTCTGAGGATGCAACTTGCCCCATATAAAATGAGTTGTTGCTGGTGTGAATTTTGACGTTGAAATATCCTTTAGAATCAGTAAACCTAAATTGGTCAACCGGACGATGCATGTTTTCGGAATGCGCATCAAATATAATGCTCATTGTTTCTATTTTTGTAAGATAATTTTTAACACCATTGACTGCAGATTTAATATCTCGATACATGTCATCTTCATTGATCAATTTACCCAAAAGTCCTTTGCCTTCATCAATTTTTTGTGAAATTGAATTAATGCTCGTGAAGCTTTCTCGTGCTTCATCTGCGGCCTTGGTGATGGTATCTGCAGAACTTGAAAAAGTATCTTTGAGTACTGGGATATCATCTTTCAGGGTAGTGGTAAAGCTATGCATGTTGTCGATGACTTTGGTTAAATTGTCTTCATTTTTGGTGAATACATTGTCAAGCGATGTAGAAATGCGCTCTATTTTTGAAGATGCAGTTGCAAGGTTTTCAACCAACGATTTGAGTTGTTCTGATTTTTCTTGGCCAGTAAATGCATCTTTAATGCTATCGGTTACTTGTTCTACGTGAGTTGCGATATTTTTGAACTTGAATAAAGGTTCATCAACAGAAACAGCTTCTCGTCCTTGTCTTCCTAGGGTATTTCCCGATGAAAGTTGTGGAAGCATAGGGTCGCCAGGAATAAGTTCAAGATATTTTGTTCCAATTAAACCTTCTTG
>Ga0206820_1098_pt1 | contig 16240 bp, 14 predicted proteins | sample Alteio_BWOrgCont_84_FD_152857 | JGI IMG/M metagenome (GOLD analysis project Ga0206820, IMG submission 152857) | Enriched cells from forest soil in Barre Woods Harvard Forest LTER site, Petersham, Massachusetts, United States -... | ecosystem: Environmental > Terrestrial > Soil > Temperate forest >...
GAACGATTCCGCAATCCAAGCTGTTTATTTGTCGGATTTCAGCCATCAGCGGATCCGTTACCCCACTTATGGCATTAGAGCGGACCCGGATCGGTATAAGCCTGCTGGACAGCCTGCTCGATATTGTTCATCGCGCTCCAGCCTTGATATTTGTTGTGAAATTCGTCGCGGCTTTTCTTCTGGTCGCGCGTGGCCATATACGGCAGACGTTACAGGTAGCAACGCAAAAAATTTGGCGGTCCTTTCAAAACTGTTCAAAGATGCTGCTGCATTTCGGAACAAGGCAGCGACGCAATGCTAACGCGACGCAGCGAAAAGACAGCTCCGGCAGCTCCGAGCAATCTGACGACGGGCCCACCGTGTGGAGCGGTGCAGGGTACGCCTTCGGATAGGACAAATTTTAAATTAGATGGGGTGGACGGCCCCTGCTCTCCGGCATCGAGGTGCCATAACGTGGTCGTTGGTTGAGACCACAATTGAGAGGAGCCGTCCGAGATGAATATTACAACGATTGGGTTAGATTTGGCGAAGAACGTATTCCAGATCCACGGTGTGAATGAGCGCGGGGAAACTGTTCTGCGCAAACGTCTGCGCCGTAAGGATGTTCTGCCCTTTTTTGCCACGCTGGGGCGGTGCGTAGTTGGGATTGAGGGCTGCGGAACGGCCCATCACTGGGCCCGTGAAATCAGGAGCGCCGGTCATGAGGTCAAGCTGATCCCTGCGGCCTACGTAAAGCCCTACGTCAAGCGCAACAAGAACGATTCGGCTGATGCCGAAGCGATATGTGAGGCTGTTGGGCGCCCCTCGATGAGATTTGTTCCGGTCAAAAGTACCGACCAGCAATCGGTATTGATGCTGCACCGGGCGCGAGATTTATTGGTCCGGCAACGCACAATGCTGGTGAATGCCCTACGGGGTCATCTTGCGGAATACGGGATCGTGACCGCGCAAGGGATCGGGAATGTAGGGCGCCTTTTAGAAATGCTCGAAGATGGCAACAAGCTATCGATTCCAGCGCTCGCCCGCCGGGTTTTATTGTCGATAGTCGAACAGCTCCGGCAGTTGTACCTGCGAATCCGGGAACTCGAACTTGAGATTATGGCGTGGCACAAGAGCAATGAGCAAAGTCAGCGGCTTGCGACCATACCCGGCATCGGACCGATTACAGCGACAGCCATTGTCGCGAGTGTGGGCGATACCTCCCAGTTCCGATCCGGGCGGCACTTTGCAGCTTGGCTTGGCCTGGTACCTCGGCAGAACTCGTCAGGCAATAAAGAACGGCTTGGGAGGATCTCCAAGCGGGGAGACAAATACATACGTCGGCTTTTGGTTATAGGTGCGACGTCGGTCATCCGCTACGCACGATCAAAGACAGCACCGCGAAACGACTGGATCAATCGGCTTCTTGCGCGCCGGCCAGCGCGGCTTGTCTCGGTTGCGCTGGCGAACAAGATGGCGCGCATTGCCTGGGTCGTTCTGGCCAGGGGTGAAGTCTATCGTGTGCCCGCAACGGTCGCAGCCGTGTGAAGAGGCACAAGTATCTGTAGCTTGTGGTACACAGAGGTTTTGAAGAATTGCGAGGGTGAGAATGGCGTGATGGTAAACCGGTCGAACCCGGGGATCGGACAAACCCGTTAGTGTCTATGCGCTCACAGCGCGGAAATTAGATTGGGACCCGATCCGCGGACTGCATCAAGGCCAGCGGTTATCGCACCGCAACAGAAAGGCCGGACAAAAGACTGCACCCGACCAATAACACCAGAGCGCCAAAGAAAACTCTTGCAATGCAGAGGCCGTCCACAAAAGACACTACCGTGAAATCACTCTCGTTGAGAGAAAAAGGAAAACGATCCAGTCCAAATTTGAGACCTCATTAGAACAACCATGAACAGAGGGAGGCCCCCCATGAAGACCACCGTCAAGCTATTCACCGCATTAATGTTGTTTTCCACCCTGACGCCTGTCCTGGCGCAGGATGCGGCCGCGCCTGCTGCGGCGCCGGCCGCCGGCCGCCGTGGCGGAGGTCGCGGCGCCGGACAGACCGAATGGTATTTGAATAAGCCGCCAGGTGGTCCGTCGGCCTACAAGGCGCCCAATCAGCCGATCTGGCGCCTGGCCGACCTCCTGGAGGCGCACGCCGGCCAGAACAACTGGTCCCAGCTGATCGTTCGCGACAATGAATCAGACGCGACCTACAACTCCGCCGCGCCGGGGACCACGATCACGCCGCGCATGCATCCCGACACGCCCACCGCCTTCATCGTGGTGAGGGGGCAGATGCGCTTTACCGTGGTGGGCCACGACCCGGTGATCGCCAAGCGCGGCTCGATCATCCACATCCTGAAGACGGACGTCTATTCCTACGAAGTGCTCCCCGGCGAGAACGCGCTGTGGCTGGAATATAACGTATTGGGCTACACCACCCTGTATCCCGCCACGGGCGAAAAGCCGCCGGCGCTGCCCGGCGCTCCGGTGGTGAAGGTCGTATTCCCCAAGCCGAATGTCTCCTATGAACCCGGCAACGTGCTCGCCTTCAACACGCTGGATGGCATAGCCGCCTGCAACACGAATGATTATTCGTTCACCGACCAGCACATGTACATGCACCTCATACTTGGCTACGCCAATCCCGCCGACAACAAGTGTCCTGGTGGCCGCGGCGGTCGCGGCGGCGGTGAGGGCGACGATGTAGCTCCTGGCGGTGGGCGTGGCGGCCGCGGCGGCGTGGCCCCGGCGGCCTACGATAGCAGCGTTCCCTTCGGCCATTTGCATTCGGGCGCGGTGGAATGGTGGCTGGTTCAGGTTGGCGGCATCGACGCCAAGTTCGAGAATTATCCCGAAATGCACGCCGTGGAAGGCGATGTTATCTATGCGGCGCCGATGACCTGGCACCAGATGGGTGACGAGGGCCCCGGTCCGTCCGTCCGTCTGGCGTTCGGCGGCTATCAGCGCATCAACATGAACAATACCGGCCCCGCGGCCCCGTAAGGGCTTCGGCAATAGGTGTGAGCAAAGGCCGCGCACCCGCGCGGCCTTTGTGCGAGCAACGGGATCGGGATCAACTCTCACGGCGTCTTTTTCGCAGGGGGAGCCGGAGCAGCCTTCGGCAAGGCGAAAACATAGACGCCATGGCCGGCCAGCGGACGGTTCTTCTCAAAGGCCAGCATGGCGTCGGGCCGCGCCTCGGGGCTGCCGCCATTATAACCGGTGGGCACCGCGATGAACTCTTCGCCATCGACGCTATAGGCGGTGGGAAAACCCTGCGCGGTGGTGGGGAGGCGCACCGTCCATAAGGTCTTGCCGGTCCTGACGTCGAAGGCCCGGAAGGTGCGGTCCCAGTCGCCGACAAAACCGATGCCGCCGGCCGTAGTCATGGCGCTGGTCAGGAACGGCGCACGCTGCTGGATCGTCCAGAGCGGCTTCAGGTCCTTGGCGCGATAGGCCGACAGACGCGCAATATTCCCGTCCGAGGCCGGCGCTTCATAATTGCCGATCATGTCGCCCGTGGTCGTCACGCAGATCTGGTCCAGCGGGAAGATGATTTCATCGGATTCCGGCACATAGCTGGAAGCAGGCCAGTTATGGCCGCCAGACGCCGCCGGGCAGGAGGAACGCGAACCGTCTGGCCTGCGGTTCAGGATATCGTCGCGATAAGTGCCGCGGCCAGTCTTGCGGTCGATGCTGGTGAAGACATTCTGGAATACCATCGGCACATAATCGAGGAACTGACCGTTGGTGCGGTCGACCTTCCACATGATGCCCTTCTTGCCGGATGTCAGCAGGATCTTCTGCGAGCCTTCATTGACCAGCACCTTTTCGAAGACTTCGTCCAGGTCCAGGCCCTGATCCGGCGCAGGCTCGTAATACCATTTGAGTTTGCCGGTATCATTGTCGACGGCGATGGTGGAATTGCCGAACAGCTTGTCGCCCGTATCGGGGCCGTTCGGACTGCCGCCCTTGGATTGGCCGGTGCCGAAATAGACCAGATTGAGGTCGGGATCGTAGGTGCCCGCGATCCAGATGTCCGCGCCGGCCCGCTGGGCGTCAGGAACCCTCCAACTGTCGCCGCCCACTTCGCCCGTATAGGCGACGGTGGAGAATTTCCACAGCTGGTGGCCATCCTTCGGATCATAGCCGGCAACGAAGCAGCGGTCTTCCGGACCGGGCTCGTCGCAGCGGCCCAATGAGACCACCAGCTTGCCATTGGCCATCATGATGCTGCCGATCTTGTCGTCGGCGACGCTGGAGAATTTGAAGTGCCAGTTGATCTTGCCTGTGCGTGCGTCCAGTGCATACAGGTTGGTGTCGGTCGTGCCCACAAAGACCTGATCGCCGTAAAGCGCGATTTCGCGCTGGGCGTTGAGCTGGCCGACAAGCCTAGGGCCCAGCGAATTTTCCCAGATCAGGTCGCCGGTCTTGGCGTCCAGCGCCTGCACCCGATTGTCGACATTGGTGGTTACGAACATGACGCCGTCATGCACCAGAGGCGTCATCTGCTGGCGCTCGCCGTCATCCAGCGCCCAGGCCCAACGCAGCTGCAGGTTCTTCACATTGGTGGTGTTGATCTGCTTGAGCGGCGAATGGCTCCAGCCCATGTAGTTCTGGTAATGCATCAGCCAGTCATTGGGCGAGGGATGGCGCATCATGTCTTCGGTGATGGGCGAATAATGGGCGACCGTACCCGGCACGGTGACGCCGGTCTTGAAGGTCACGATACCGCTGCGGTTGGGATCGCCGCCTTGGCCGCCCGCGCCACCGCGGCCGCCACGGCCGCCGCGGCCACCGGCTGGGACGGCGCCGGGATTGTCGGGGTCCGCAGGCGCAGCGGCCTGCGCCACCTGTTGCGCCGCCGCACCGCCGACCAGCGTGTTGATCGCCACGACGGTCGTGGGCGTGAGAGCAGCGGTGCCGGCGGGAATGCCATTGGCCTTGAGGACATAGGCGACCAGCGATGCAGCGGCGGCATCGCTGAGGCTATTGGGATTATCGACCGGCATGGTGGTCTTGATGCGGGTGAAAAGATCCTGGGTGGTGCGATTGAGCCAAAGATTGTTGAAGCTCTGGCCTGTCATCGAGGCCGCCTCGCCGCGATCGCCATGGCACGTGTCGCAGCGATTTTTGAACAGGGTTTCGCCGGCCTGAGCCTGCGCGTCCGTGAAAGGCCCCATCGCGGTTTGGGCTGCGGCGTGTGTCGCCCACAGGGAGGCGGCGAGTGCCGCGCCGACAGTGAAGGTCGCGCCGAACGCGACGGACGCACGCAAGTAACTTTTCCGGCCCTTGATCATCGTTTCCTCTATTCTTTTTCTGAACCCGCCCAAATGCCCGTCAGCTCACGCCCTTGTTCGGCGGGGTATCCTTGAGAAGATTGGGAATATACCAGTGGCCCAGTTGCGGCACGTCGGGACCCACCGTCGGATGCGCCGGCTGGAACCAGCCCCACAGATTGCCCTTGGGCGCGCTCTGGCTGTTCAACATCACATAGAGCTTGCCGTTCTTCAGCGCATCGACCTGGTCGGGCGTCAGATTGAAGGTACCGCTGACACTGCCGTCCGGCGCCTGCGGAATGGTGAGGTCGCCGATCGAAGGACCGGTTCCGCCCATCACCATGCCCATCTGCAGATGCGCGTCCGTCGCCGCCGAGGACAGGCCGCTGAACTTGCCGGTGATGGTGAATTTGGAGCCATCCAGCGTCGCCAATATCGTGCCGCGGCCCTGCACCTTGGTGCCTTCGGTGCCGTTCTTCGGCGTCGGCCCGATGTCGGTCTGGTACTTGTCGGCGGCAAAAGCAGGAGCGCCAAATGCGGCGCACAACAACGCCGCGACCAGCGGACGCGAGACAAGCTTCAAAACCACGATGTCCTCCCTACGACTCTTTACTCAGCCGGCACTTTTTGTTCGGTAAGGCATCCGCCTTCCGGTCCCGTCCAGCCAGCACGAAACAGCCCCGCTAGGCGTGGCAACACGCTTTAGCCCATAATTTTCCGATTTAAGACATGTGTCAACGCTGCACCGCAACCACGCAAAGAAGGCTCTTGGACGCGATGGCATCCTCACGCCATGAGGCTTCCTGAGCGTAGCGCAGCAGATAAATCCTGCTCGCGCTGCAGTTAAATAAGTCATGTAATAGTGGAATTCGATATCCATCGCGGACGGTTCTGCCGGACAGCAAGCAACCGCTTACTTATTTTTCTGCAAACAGCCCATGCGGCCCAGTGAGGTCGGTCATAAACATCAGCTTTACGGTAAGGCCGTCGCTGGCTGGTGTCAGCCCAACGCCAGCGCCAAATTCCACAGAGATAGGGCCCTCAGAGGGCTGGGCAAGTAGGGGGCCTATGAATTTCGATCGCGCTCTCGCCTGTTTTGACTGACCTGACCGGCTCTTTTTGTATCAAGCGAAATGATAGAAGCTGGCTTGGAAAGGAGCATTCTCATGCCGAAGAGACGGACTGCTCTAAATTCCGGGCGCGGCCGCAAACTTAAGCCATTTCCCATGCTCTAATTGAGAAGTGGCGAGCTAACCCTCGGGAAAATCGAAGTTATTAAAAAAAGTCACGACATCCGTCTAGAAACCGGACTACGTAGCTGGGTCGGAAACCAAATGTTAAAAGCTGTTCTGGCTTTCAGAAGATACCACCGGATAAGTTAATTCCATGCCGAGAAACAATTGTCCTGATTCGCGGATGTGATGACTATCAAGAATTTTTCAGATCATTCCGCCAACGAGCGGACATTTTTGGCCTGGGTGCGCACCTCGATCGCAGTGATCGCATTTGGCTTTCTAGTTGAGAGATTCGATTTATTTCTGGCGTTTGTCGCGCCTTCCGCTCTTCAAAATAAAATTACCGTTTCGCGTGGCGAATTCGGCCAATTTGCCGGTTTGGTGTTGATCATATTAGGTATAGCGATGATTGGAGTTTCGGCGTTTCGCTTTGCCCGAAATGCGCGTGAAATCGATGACGCAAAGACGTTTCCTGGTACGGGCTCGCGCATTGATTTGGCATTGGCCATTCTTCTCGTTTTGCTGGCAGGGGCGCTTCTTTTCTATTTGACGCACACGCTGTCTGCGAAAGCGTAAATAGGTTTAGGCTCAGGCCACACTCGGACTACATCGAGTGGCTAAAGAGAACCTACGCCGTTTCCGAAAAATCCCCGCCAGCACTCGCCGGCGGGGATTCAGTTACGCTTTGTCATCGGGGGGATTTATGACCAAGCGCAATAGTGCAATGATCAGTCGAACCGCCAATTGCCATCCTGTGCACGACACGCAGTTCCAGTGTGGGTTAATTCGCGGTTGTCACGATAAGTCGTCTCAGTGAAGTCGCGGCAGACCCTGCCTTCCCGGTTAAATTCTCGTGTCGGGATGAAATAGCCACGCGCTTGCCCATGGTTCCATTCATACCGGCGGCCAATGTCGCCATTTAGGCCGGTCGAATAAACCCGGAAAGCATAGGGCTGGTCATCGCAATCGATATCTTTTGATACCGTATTTCCAAGCAGCCCTCCCAGAACAGCTCCGCCGAGAACGGCGCCACCATTTCCATGGCTGACTGCTCCACCGATTAGGCCGCCGGCAATTGCGCCGAAGACCGTTCCTGCTGCCGCGTTACCCCGGTGACAATCATCCTCGTAACGGCCCTGCTCATAGTAGGTGCCCTGCGGTGGTGGAGGTGGCGGACCATATCCATAAGCAGGAAGACCAAAGCGGCGATATTGGCCATTCCGGTCGTAATAGCCGTTCTGATCAGACTGACTGTAATAACCGTTCGGATCTCTGTTCGGTTGGGGACCTGGATAAGGTTGTGCGGAAGCCAAACCCGTCCCCAGCGTAACCAGGGCCGCTGTGGCCATTATCAAATTATTCAATTTCATTTTGAGGTTCCTAAGAATAAGCGAGACTATTTCTCGCATGAGAAAATTGCTGGATTTGCTGAAATCCGCGCCGAGCGCGCTAAGAGTTGGAAACGGAGCGCTCTAAGCTCCGCAACGACAACGGCCGCGTCGGTTGAAAGTTCCGCCTTTTGCTCAATTCGATCGCATATAAATAGCGACCCAACCAGCTTGCGCGTTATAATAAGGCCGAAAGCTCCCTTCCGGCCTTTATACATTAGGCAACAACCAAGGTGATTACTTACCGATTTGCTGGCTCACCGCATTCTCGTCCTGGTTGAGCGTATGGTCTTCGGCTTTCGTGATGTGGCCATCATCGTTGCTGGCGTCGAAACGCTCGTCGGCACGGACGCCGCGATCCTCGGCGTGTAGATCCTGCGCTTGCGCCTTGGTGATATCACCGTCCTTACGTTCCGTGTCGATGCGTTTATTCTGTTTCGCCAATCTGGCGTTTACCTCGGCCCTACGAGGATGAGATGCACTCCAAGTCGTGGCGGATGCCGCACTGGCTACGCCAAATGCAAGAGAAAGGCTCATAATGGCGATAAGGGCTTTATTCTTAAAATTCATGATTTGCTCCATCGGTTAGCGTTTTGACTTCGACATGTAACGCATTACCAATCATGCAGTTCATCGATGAACTAAGGCTGTTTTTCCCGTTCATCGAAGGTTCATATTTACTGTCGAGTAGAAGGAAGCGGTTTGGCTGTTTGGGCAGTATCGATACGAGACTCCTTTGGTCTGGCAATGGAAACGCTATGCAAAGCAGACAACGCGATGAGAATACCAACGCTAAAAACAACGAGCCGCATATGGGCCATCATTTGTCCCCCACTACCTGCAACCTAACGGCGCCATGTCCGCTCGCTTATTGAAGCGACGCGAGCTTGGTGGCGCGTTCCAAGTCGGCGACGATTGTGTTCACGTCCCTGAGGGCGTTGCTGGTGGCGGTGCGAGCGCATTCGCGGTCGTCTGCTGCATCCAATGGATTGCGCTTGTCCAGTTCGTGGCAGACATCCTGGGCTGCCTGCGCGACGCGCCCGTGCATGGTGTCGTAGCCGGTCTGTGTGGTGAGATCGAGATTGGCATAGCTGACCCGGCGCGATACCGAGACCGTGCCGTCGTCATGGAAGGCCCCGAAGCTGGGGCTCTGGGAATAGATGTAGGGTCCGAAGACGGTGACCATCTCGCTCGGGCTGGTGCGGTCGGCCAGTGCCGAGCCGGCCTGGGCCAGCAAGAGGGCGGCGCCGATCATGGTGAATTTGGAATAAACGAGAATAATTTTCATGTGGTAATGTCCTTATTAAAATTGATGTTACCAGCATTAGCGAGGGCGCCTTTCCCCACCCTGAAAAATTCCCTAGGTATTTTACGCACCTCACGCGTTTCACCTGTTGACGCTGTTGCGCGGTGTAAATGATCTTAAATACGGTTTTGAACAAATATCGCGATTGCCCCGGACTTTGTGACCTGGACAAATCGTTGGTAGATTATAGAAAGCTAACCTATGTGGAGGTGAGCACGAGCATCAATCCGGGTGAAGACTCGGCCTTCACGTCGCGCCTTAGTAGCGCCACATGCCATGCATTTGAAATACCAAAACCGGAGGCTCACCCGCGTGCTCGGGCATAGGCCATAGCCAAATTTCGGAATCGAAGATGCAGCTTAATTTGAGGCGGTGGAGATTGGCACCGACTTTAGTTGTACTGCTATTGTCTGAAGGGTGTCGCTCGATATTTGGCCATGCGACAGCGACGTCACGGTTTTCAAGCTCATCCCTTTGAAGAAGGGATAGTTACTGTCTTCCAGCAGGCCAGGAATGTTCGCCTCAACAATTGCGGCCGTAGTGGGATTGGCCGCAAGGGTTTGGATGGGCGTATCTACGCCATAGTGCGAGTCGGACAGGGCAGGTGCGGTAGAAGCGCCAGAGTCCAATGGAAAGGCCGGAAAATCGTCCGAATTGTCGGCGGCAATCGCAAAACGAGTCAAACCGATCAGTAGGACGGCGGAAAAACGGCCGAGCATCACTTCTCTCCCTGCATCCTCGCAGTTTAACGCGGGAGAATTTAAGAAACGGTCGCAGAAAATGCCCAATTCCTAGGCATCCAAGATAAATAACGTGTAATGAGTGACCGACAATACTCGTGATCGCCGCCGCATGGGCTCCTAGTTTTGTTCAAATTGGCCACAGTTGTTTGACGCTAAGTTAGGCCGACAATGGAACTGTGATCGTGATCGGCGCGATCCCCTCTCGACGATCGACACGTCCGGACCAAACTGAGCCTGGCGGCGAAAGCTCCTGGGCTCTTTTCTTTCAGCTCAATCGGCGGGTTCGGGTCGCACGACGGCAGACGAAGCTAGCAAACGTCGCTTGAGGCACTGAATAATCGCGGTAAGCTTCTGCTCAGATTAAAACGCCAAACCAAGGCGCTTATGAATTTCGATGGCGCTTTCGCCTGTTTCGACCGCCGTTCCGCACCCCACAGCCGCGCATCGATGGATGGCTTCTCTCGTATCGATAGCACCCAGTAATCGCTGGGCTACTCAATTCGCTGCGCTTCATGAAAACTGACGCGATCTAAGATCGCGCCATCAAAAATTTTAGGAAGCGAGGTAACCGCCTAATTTGGATAACACATGTAGGTATGAAGTATGTACTTGGATCCCGTCTTCACGGGCAGTCCTGCGTGGGGGAATAGCCAAAGTGGCGGAAATAGAAGGAGCAGTCCCGCCTTGGGCGCGATTGATATTCCAAGATCGGAAAAGACAGTCTCGCCGCCGGTCACATCATTCAGATAGACAATAGCGGTCATAAATCGCCGGGCAGCGGCCTGGCACATAACGTCCACATGAGGGGGAAATTCGTCCTGCCCATCGGAAAGGTATCGCTTGATCCGAATATGCTCGAAAGAAAATTTCGATGGCCAGTATCGTGCATTCAAAGCATGTTGATATTTGCTGAAATACGCCAGAAAGATCGGGACCAGAAGCCCGTTTTCATTTTGCCAATTTTCGGTTATGTCGATCTGCGTGAAACTGTGACCTCCGTCCGCTCTGCGTACCTCCTGAGCGGGCGAAGACTCAAAGCGCTTGATGAGCGTCTGACAATGCGACTGCGGAAGCGCGTCTGCATAAAGACGAATATGATCGGATAAAAGAGAAGCGTTTGAATTGCTGTCGAACCTAATCACGGCCGGGGTCCGAAAGACGGCGGTCAATCATATCGTCCATCGCCCCGATTATGGCGTCGACCGCTCCGTTCTTGTAGGCGAAGAGGGGATCGGGCTCGGGGTGGACGAGCATGGCGGCGTTGGCTTCGAAAAACAGAATTCGGCCATCCGGCAACAGGGAGAAATCCATTCCTGCATAATCGAGATCGAGCCGCTCTCCTATCCTTCGCAATGCCTCCATGGCCCTCTCGCTTAGGGCCGCCGCTGGGTTACGCAAGAAAGCATCTTCTTCAGAGCGCCTTGCGCCATCGGCTTGCATGTCGGCGGTTTTGTAATGAAGGAGCCAGCGGGCGCCTATGGCAAGGTGATAGGGGTAAGGCTTCCGATCCACGAAGATTGCGCGGTATTTGCGATACCAGCCATCGTGGGAGCGGTAATTGACAAACTCCGTGGCGTAGAATGCTTCGCAATGCGGCATCTGCGTTTCCAGGTCTTCCCAAGACCGGACGAGCCGAACACCATCACCACCGTGCTGCCCTGTGGGCCGTAAAATGAGGGGAAGTCGCAGGCCGGATGAGAGAATGGCCCGCTTCGGGTCGCCATCACCGCGCGAAAAGCGGCATGTATCTGGAACCGTCACATTTTCTAGCGGGCCCAGCATGGCGGGCATTTCTGATCGAAGCGTGCGGGCGATGCGATCCGGGCGATTCAGAAACGGGCGCCGGCATACTGTGACGAAACTTCCGGCCGCTTTGTGGGCTTCGGCAGCAGAATCAGGATCGGCGACCGCATTGAACACGAGATCATGCGGCGGAAGGCTCTGCTCCTGGCCCGGTGGCGCATAGGCGAGGTGCCAGACGATGCGATTATAACGCTTTCGCGCTAGCAGGTGGTGATAAGGAACATTGCCGTTGCCGGAATTGGTGAGAATCAGCACGCTGCGCTCGGCGCCTGGAGAGGGCTCCATGAATATTTGCTGCCGGCGATAGGCCGCGTCGCGATGCGTGTTGGCCTCCGGATCGCCGCGTGATGCCAGGATTGCCGCCAGATTCTGGTGGGCGATAATGATGTCGGGTTCGATTGACAGGGCCCTTCGGGTGGGTTCCTCAGCGAGGTCGTAAAGCTCCATACGCATGTATAAGGATCCAAGGCTTGCATGAGCCGTGGCGGAGTCCGGATTGCGCGCGACGGCTTCTCGCAACTGGACCTCAGCTTCGGCCAGATCGCCAAGTTCGACGTAAGCGTTGGCGAGGTTGATGTACATTTGGATAAAGTCCGGAAACGCAGCAAGAACGGAACGGAAAGCTGCCGCCGCCTCGGGAAAGCGGTGGAGTGTCTTGCAGACTGTTCCACGCAGTAGCCATGCCGAAGCATTCTCGGGCGCATCGGCGAGCACGGCGTCAGCGACGGCAAGTGCCGCTTTATGCCGACCTCGCCGCAATAGAGCTTCGCCCGATGCAACGCGCCGCTCGGCTGCGATGGCCGGTGATATTTGAATATCGGCTTTAGGGAACGAACGGGGCATGGTGGTCCTCAAGAATCGGTACTGCCACCACCATGCCAGCGGCTTTTCCGCACGCTGGTCGTTGCGATATATTCTTGAGGAAAGATACTAACAGCTTCTCAAACTAGTTCTGCTGGGCATGGCTGTGGAATGAAATCGGCTCCAGGCTTGTCGGCCTTTTCATTTCACTGTCGTAATCGTCGGCGTTTTGCCTGAGAAATATTATGCGGTCGGTGCGATTTCGATGACGCCTCTCTGGTCCAGTTCGAATTAGAGCTCGATATCGGTTGCGCCCACTTCCCTGAATTCGCCTTCAATAATGTTTTTGCCGTCTGCGGCTCCCGGTATCGGGTTATTCCCGGACCTCGGAACCGTCATCTGCTTCGACTTCGGCATCAGCTAGAAAAGCAGGGGCGCGATCATGAGGACCGGCAACAGAAAAACAAATAGGCCGATGGCCAGTAAGGCGACGACGCCCAGAAAGATTACGGCAGCGGCAATTGCCGACCAACCGCGAATGCCGAAATGTATGCGAACAGGAGAGCTGTGTGGCTGCGGCATTGACTATTATTCAGTCGTTGAAGCTTCAACCGAGACCCTAGCATGGCGCCGTGATACCGTCAGCCGGAAGCCGGTCATGAACGCAACTCTTGCATCTGTGAGGCTATTGGTTTTCGGAAGCACCTTTTGGATCGCATTTTGGTCATGGAAGTATGTGACCCAATGCATTCGTTCGCCTAACGGGACTTTGTTTTGCCCCACGGCCGATGACGGCTCTCTCCTGCGGACCGACAATCTTCACGCCGCTTGTTTGGTGTTTGGGGCGCCCCTGGTTGCGCTCATTCTCGGTCTATTTTTCCGATGGGCAATTCGCAGAATCCAAATTCGATTGGACACCCGACAGTGTGAAGACGCTGCGGCTTCCGTCGCTGTCTTTGAGCCAATAGAACGGCCCCTCCCAGCCTTCCTCCTGGATCCGCGCCCAAGCCTCGCGAAAAGTGTACCGCTGGTTTGGACTTGTAACACCGCTCGCGCTGGTCTCTCAGACGACGCGAAAATCTGTCTCAAGACCGTAGAAGGGATAAAGTAGACGATGGCAAAAGAGGGGCGCGCCAAGACCGCGAGGTCTGACGAGCCCACAGTTTCAAACCCGAAAGGCTGGTGAAGGCATCGGCGCTCGTGGCGGACACATTGCCCTACCACCACGCCCCATGAATGTCACGAAAGTGTAGCGGCGGAGCAAAAGTTAGCCAAAACGGCAATACGCTTAGTTAGCCCGGGCTCGGCAGAGACTGCCGAAAGGGTTGGGTGATCTGCGCGAACAGCTATCTGCGTCGGTTCGTCTGTTGATTTTTCAGCGGGGCCTGGCTAGCAACGAAACCATCTCCAATATCCTAGAATTGCAGCAAAAACACCGAGTTACTTGCTTGTGCGCCGGGAGATGCGCATGATTATGGCAAGACTCAATAGAGCCGTTGTTCGCAAGCGGTGACGGGGATGGTTCATGCACTCGGAAAAATGGATCAGCGAGAGGCTGCGTCCGCTCGAGACGATTACACCACCGAATTTTGCCCTTCCGGAACACGCGATCGATTGCCATATGCACGTGTTCGGAGCCGCGGGCGCCTATCCGGGAAGTCCTGACGCGCGTTACACCCTGCCGGAGGGCGGCTTGGAACAATATCAAGCGCTGGCGGATGTCCTGGGCCTGGAACGGGCCGTGCTGGTGCAGCCCAGCTATTACGGTACTGACAACTCATGCTTACTGGACGCCATGGCGGGTTTCGGCCGTCCGTGCCGGGGCGTAGTGTTCCTGCCCGATCGTCCCTCTCCCTCTCTGATCGAAAGTTTTCATGAGAAGGGTGTGCGTGGCATTCGGCTCGATTTCTTCAAAGCTGCGCCGGCAGAGGCGCCCAGTTTATTGGCCGAAGCCGCATCTATCGCGAAGGACATTGGTTGGCATATTGAGCTTTATTCGCCCGGCAGCGTTATCGTGATCCTTTTCGATCGATTGGCCGCACTCGAGGTCGATTTCAGTGTCAACCATATGGGTTACATAAAGCAGGATGAGACGAGCAATGCGGATTTCACGCGCTTCATTGATCTGGCGCGTACACCCCACTGTTGGGTTAAATTAACCGGGCCCTATCGTATCGCGCCCGATGTGGAACGCGCCCGTACAGATGCCATGGCTCGGGCGCTCATCGATGCAGCGCCCAAGCGTCTGGTCTGGGGAACGGATTGGCCGCATTTGCCCCATGGCAGCCGCGACACCGGCGAACTCTTAAACCGCTTCGCCGAATGGTGCCCCGACCAGAGGTTGCGGCACGATATTCTGGTGCGCAATCCATTGCGCCTTTATGACTTCGATTGAGGGAGAAAAGCATGAAGCTACGTCCCATCAGACTTCTCCTTCTGGTCCCATTCGCGGGGGTTCTGTTTCCACCTCTCTATAATCGTCTGGACCCGGTACTGGCGGGCATACCGTTCTTCTATTGGTATCAGCTCGCCTGGGTTTTCATAACCGCCTTCATCCTTTGGTTTGTCTATTGGTGGGAGCGGAGGACCACGTCATGAACGCGATCGAGCCATGGGCATTGGCCGTTTTTGTCCTGCTTTTTGGGACGACTGCTATTGTCGGATTTGTCTCGGGCCGTTGGAACAAGGGCGATCTCAAGCAGTTGCACGAGTGGGGCTTGGGCGGCCGAAGCTTTGGAACCGTTATCACCTGGTTCATCCTGGGCGGTGACGTATACACCGCGTATACTTTTGTGGCAGTGCCAGCGCTGATGTTCGGGGTTGGCGCGCCGGGTTTCTTCTCCGTCATTACGATGATGCTGGTCTATCCGATTCTGTTCGCGGTCTTTCCACGGCTCTGGTCGGTTGCACATGCCAAGGGATATGTGACGTCCGCGGATTTTGTACGCGGCCGTTTCGACAACCACGCCTTGGCGCTGGCCATCGCCGTCACCGGCATCGTGGCGAGCATGCCTTACATCGCGCTCCAGCTTGTCGGCCTCGAAGTTGTCATCGCGGGGCTGGGCCTTCATTTTTCCATTGGCGTCGGCGCAACCCATGTGGAGCTGCCGCTTATTATCGCCTTCGTCATTCTCGCTTCCTATACCTATACGAGCGGGTTGCGCGCGTCCGCGATGATTTCGATCATAAAGAATATTCTCGTCTACGGCACAGTCATCGCCGCGATTGTGGTCATTCCCGCCGAGCTTGGCGGCTATGCGCATATTTTCGCCAGCATGGGTACAGACAGACTGCTGCTGAAGCCTTCGATGCCCAGTAATCTCGGCACTTCGATCGGTTACGCCAGCCTGGGCTTCGGTTCGGCACTTGCGCTGTTTCTCTATCCGCACAGCGTCACCGGCATTCTAAGCTCTTCAAGCCGGGAGTCCATCAAGCGCAGCGCGGTCGCGATGCCGGCCTACACCTTTGCGCTCGGCCTTATCTCCTTGCTCGGCTTCATGGCGGTCGCCGCCGGCGTGAGATCCATGCCGCAATTTGCCGCCGGGTTTCAGGCCTTCGGCACAAATTTCGCGGCGCCGGCATTGTTTCTGAAAATGTTCCCGGGCTGGTTTGTGGGCGTCGCGTTTGCCGCCATCGGCATCGGCGCCCTGGTGCCGGCTTCGATCATGTCCATCGCCAGCGCCAATCTCTTCACCCGCAA
>Ga0206820_1099_pt1 | contig 16212 bp, 10 predicted proteins | sample Alteio_BWOrgCont_84_FD_152857 | JGI IMG/M metagenome (GOLD analysis project Ga0206820, IMG submission 152857) | Enriched cells from forest soil in Barre Woods Harvard Forest LTER site, Petersham, Massachusetts, United States -... | ecosystem: Environmental > Terrestrial > Soil > Temperate forest >...
AATTAAGCATACTCCTGTCACAAACCTGTGGGGAACTTTTAAAGCTTTTATCAATAAAAGAAGAGGCGCAAACCCTGGAGTATTTTAACTTCATTTCCTGGCTGGAAAGTAAAATAGAACGTAAACCTTTTGAAGAAATGGTGAAAAAAAACTATGCTTCGAATTTTTCCATTGGATAAGCTTCGGCTTATCAAAAAAACTGCCCAGTCATACCAACGTAGGGTCTATTGTGAGTCGCTCAGCTTTATTATATCGATCTATTTTAAACCTTATATCTTCACCCTGTAAAGAGTAGTGCGTATCTACCTTTTTCTCTTTATCCTCTCCGTAACTTACAGGTGCACCTTCCACAATATCTCCCATAGGCGTACTTATTTTCACGGAACCATCTCTTTGTAAACTTGGTTTGTCTGTCCATTTATACCGCAACCTTATTTGTGACGGATCAGCTCCCGGATGAACAATAAAATCATATTTAAGCCCGCATTTATTTTTCAAATCCTCATTATTAAATCCTGAATCCTGATTTTTTTGAAATAACACCCAATCGATGCCCGGATAAATATTCTTAATTGTAGTTTTCTGATAACTATGTACATTCTGTATACCATTTGGACAATAGGAAAGGTAATAGTCGATGCGGTCTTCACTTTCATATTCTTTGATCACATTCTCTTTCCGTATATCCGCACCTACTAATTCCATATCCGCACGACAATATTGAACTATTGTACGCTCGTTTTCACCGTGCATCCCCCTCCCGATAATGTAATCGAATTCCTCAATTGCGGTATTTCCTGCTTTTCTCTCTTGATAAAAACATAACTCAGTCCACTGGTAGTAATATACACATCTACTCCCGCTCCGCTTGCTTTAAACAACAAACTTGTATCTGCAAAGCACTTACCCGCTTTATTCTCCACTGGAGAATAGCCGTCCTGCAAATCCACCATTTGGCCTTTATTTCTAAAAAACGTAAGCCTCCAGTACTTTTCATCCAGCCACTCACCTTAGACTCTAATGCGGGGTCATCGCCGGCAAATAAGCGAGCGCCTAGCAGGAAATAGGTAAGAGCGAAGGAAATGTATATTTTATTCATTCAATTGCTAATGATAAAAAAATATTTTACAATTACCTTCGCCTGGTTTTAGGCTTGTTATTTACGTTTAGCTTTTCGCACCCTTGTTTGGCTGAACTTTGCCTGTAAGCATGTTTTGTCATATAGGAACGAATGTATTCATAAACAGCAGTTTTTTCTTCCTTAGTTAAAGATCTGCTATTGATTGTCAAATCAACTGCTTTAGGTTTTTTGATATGTCGCATTTGATTTAAAACTTACGGCGCTTCACAGCGCTCCCAATGTAAACTAAAATATATCTTTTAGTCCGATAAGAAATACCGTAGCCTCAATTTCTTATCAGCTTGTCGCACCATATTCCATTCTCTGTTATAACCCTTGCAAAATAAACTCCTTTAGGATAGCCTGATAAATCAAAACGGAATGTTTCCTGACCGCTATTCAATACTTGGGTTAAAATAGTTTTCCCTAAAACATCCGTTAATTGCAATGCAGAACTTTGAGCAACCGACCTTTGAACCGATAAAGTAAAGAGCCCGTCATTTGTCGGATTAGGATAAAGCTTAAGAACATCCCCGTTAACAATTTCAGAAACAGAAGTGCTGATGACACTTAATGGAATAGCAATATTATCAAGATATAAATCAGAACCATAACCCGATCTGTTTTCAAATGCGAACATGACCGTACTCTGACCTGCCAATGCATTTAAATGAATCGTATCTGTTCTCCAGTTCTTATCAAGTGGAACAAAACATCCGCCAATATTGTTAACACTTGTCCCTAAAAGACTATCACCTGCCGTACCTAAACTCATGCCACCCTTCAAATAAGCAAGGGTAAAAGTTTTTCCACAATCCACAGAATAATAAACAGCAAGGGTATCACTCGATTTTTTATCATACGGTGCATAAGCCACGTCAAACCATATTTTCGGATTTGCCGTACTTGAAAAATCATACACTGGAGAATACAGCTGTTGACGCTGTCCATAAACGGTTTGGTTGGGAGTACAGTTATCAAAATACATACATTTACTACTTTTGCCGTATCCTCCAACAGAAGTATTTTGCTGCCAGGTATAATTAAAATTATTCGGATTATTCAGATACCATCCTTTTGGAGGAAAGGATGTTTCCTGGAATGCTTCTGTTAAAGGAAGGCTCGTTGGAGATTGCACGACTATATAGGCACTCTTCATAAGTGTATCAACTCCGGTTGTGCTGGTTATTATTTCCGTAACATCGTAGGTCCCACCGGAACTATAGGTTACGCTGGGGTTTTGCGAAATGGAAGAAGCAGGACTTCCACCGGGGAACAACCATTTCCTACCACTGATAGTACCCATACTGGTACTTTGATCCGTAAATTTAACTGTGGCATTTGAGCAGGCCACCAAAGGCGAGGCAGTAAATTGAGTCTCAAAAGGAGGTTTTATACCGATTAATGCCTCTTCATTGGAAGTAAAATTATGTCCGTCAGGATTTAAAGCAGAAATAGCAAAATAGCCATTATAATATCCCCCCCATCCCCAATTCATGTGGAAAAGACTATCTGTTTGATATCCGTCGCACACCCATACATGTCCTCCGTAAGTTGCGTCAACACCTGCATATAGAAAGGGCCGTTTATTATCCAATTCATTTTTTAAAAGCGCAACCCATATTGAATCAGAAAAACTACTTCTTTGAACACCATTTAAAGTCTTAGGGTCATAACCAAAATACTGAACCAAAGCTGTTTGTGCACAAACCGGAGCACCATCGGCAATCGTTACAAACGCTCCACTGGCGGACGTGTTATAGATCATGTGTACACTTACTCCGATATCGTACATCAAGATAGCAATACTGCTATCCTCTTTCGCGCTGGAAGCAGAACCCAGAATTGCAGGCATGTCTGACCAATTGTAATTAGTGGCTGCAAAGTTTGCAGATAAGGTTCCATAATTTTGAAGATATCCGCAATCGCAATACGAACCAACACCAGTACCACGAGCCGGATAATTCCAGTATTTCATGGTCTGCGCCATGGCAGTAGCTACACAACCTGTTTGCGAGCCACCAGGGCATAACATATTATAATAAGGTGATTGACTCCAGGTGGTGGAAAGTAAGGGTCCGACAGTAGGTGTGGAAGCGATTAAATTAATTGAAGATATCCTGGCAATACTGTTTGAGTTATGCTGCCACTTACTTTTTATCTCCGGACTTGCCTGGATCTGCTGCTGCTTTAGATAGGCTATTTGCTTACGGTAATTTTGCATCCAATAGGTAAAATTGGGGGGCAAATTAGCCGAGACATAATGTCCTACCGTCGAATATCCTAGTATGGGAAGTGCTGCATCATCGGCAGAAACGATCACAAAACCATCATCACCGTTAACATTAAACACGAAATACAAGGCCTCCCCTGTTCCTGTTTTCTCTGTGTATGTTACTGACAGATTTAGTAAGGATACGCGGGAATGTGTTCTGTAAAAATTTTCGGCAACATTTTTAGCCGTTATTGAATCAATGGAACTTGCATAAAGCAAGTTCATTGTGACGATATTCATCAGAATAAGAAAGTAAGTTGTTCTTTTCATTCTTTTGGTTCTTTTGGATTTAGTCCCTTATGGGAAAGATGGTCTGCTAATAAAGTTAACCCAAAGGCTTTGGCTTGTCAAGTAAATATGCGGAACTATGTTAAACTTCCAAATTATATATTTGATCGGGAATAATTTCTCAATTTAACAATTTTAACGAAACTATCATGGAATATACTTCCTTCGAACATCCATCTAAATTAATGTTCCGATTAAAAAGAACAAAATTTCAGACGATTTCAAGATGCACGTGTTCAAGAGTTTGCGTTTATTCACCTTATACAACGGATTACGGCAGAAATCTCGTTTAGCTTGATCGGGAATCGTTCAATCCCAAAAAAAATTAATTTTTAATCAGCTTACTACACCCTATCCCATTTGAGGAAATAACTCTGACAAAATAAATTCCCTTCGGGTAATTTGAAATGTCAATATCTAATGTAGATTGATTTGAGCTTAGCGGATAACTAACAATCGTTTTTCCAACAATATCCATCACAGCAACGAGCTGACTCCGGATAGTTGAATTTTGAATGATCAAGCTAACATTTCCACTATTTGTCGGGTTAGGAAATAGTTTAATGCCATTTTCAGTAGTTGTTTCAGGAACAGATGTACTTATCGTCTTATTGGGAATGGCGATATTGTCAATGTACAAATCAGAACCATAACCTGACCTGTTTTCAAAAGCAAACATAACATTGTTTTGACCTGCTAATGTTTTGAGATCTACGGTGTCCGTTCTCCAGTTCCTGGCAAGTGGGAGGAAACAACCTCCAGCAGTGGTATTAACAGATGATGTGCCGGAAATGCTATCTCCCGCGGTTCCTAAATTCATTCCACCTTTCAGATAAAGAAGTGTAAATGTTTTTCCGCAATCTATGGAAGAATAAACAGCAAGCGTATCGCTTTCCTGCTTGCTATATGGTGCATACGCTACATCAAACCACATTTTAGGATTTGAAATACCAGAAAAATTGCAGGAAGGGGAAAAAATCTGTTGACGTTGGCCATAAACCGTTTGATTGGCAGTGCAATTATCGAAAAACAGGCATTTACTGCTCTTACCATATCCTCCAACAATTGTATTTTGTTGCCAGGTATAATTATAATTGAGCGGATTATACAAATACCAGCCTTGGGGAGGAAAAGTGCTTTCCTGAAATGCTTCACTTAAAGGAAGTACCGCCGGAGATTGTACCACAATGTATGCTGACTTAACAAGTGTATCCGTTCCGGTTGAGCTGTTCACTATTTCTGTTACATCGTATATGCCGTCGGAACTATAGGTTACTGAAGGATTTTGCAAGGTCGTGGAGGATGGTGTTCCGCCAGGGAAGAGCCATTTCCGGCCATTGATCGTGCCCGTACTTGTACTTTGATCTGTGAACTGTACTGTTACATTGGAACACGCCACTAAAGGCGTGGCGGTAAACTGAGCCCCAAATGGTGGCTTTATTCCAATTAATGCACCTTCATGTGAGTTAAGGTTGTAGCCGGCTACATTCAGAGAAGAAAGTGCAAAATAACCATTGTACGATCCGTTCCATCCCCAATTCATGTGAAAAAGGCTGTCTGCCTGGTATCCGTCACATACCCATGCATGCCCCGCACCGGCACTCACGTCAATTCCTTCATAGGCAACGGGGCGCTTGTAATCCAATTCGTTTTTTATTATAGAAATCCATACGGAATCTGTAAAATCAGTTCTTTGAACACCGTTTACCGTCATTGGATCGTAATTAAAATATTGCACCAGGGCTGCCTGAGCACAAAAGGAATAGCCATCGGCGAGTAATAGTTCCGCACTACTTGCAGAAGTGCCGTAAGACATATTTACACTTACTCCGCAATCGTACATTAAGGTTGCAACAGCACTATCTTGCTTACCTCCCGAACTGGAACTTAAAATGGAAGGCATGGACGACCAATTATAAGTAGTTGCCCCAAAGTTTGCGGATAATGTTCCATAAGAAGGGTCTCTGAAATTAGGAATTGTATTGGAACCTATGCCCTTAGCCGGATAATGCCAGTAGTTCATAATCTGCGCCATCGTAGTCGCTACGCAACCTGTTAAAGAGCCGCCCGGACAAAACATGTTATAATAGGTGGTCTGAGCCCAGGTGGTGGAAAGCAGAGGTGCAACAGTAGTTGCCTGATTAATCGAGTTATTCTGAGACATCCTCCCGGCAGTGTTTGCTGCACTTGCATAACTCTGCCATTTATATTTTACTGCCGAAGTTGCCTGGAGGTGCTGCTTTTTTATCGTGGTGATTTGTTCCCGGTAATTGTGCATCCAATAGTTAAACTCAGGTGGCAAATTAGTTGAGTCATAATGCCCCGAATTAGAATACCCAAGAACAGGAGATGCTGCATCATCGGCAGCTATGATTACGAAACCGTCTTTTCGTTCATATTGAAGACGTAGTAGAGCGTATCTCCTTCGGAAGAAATTTCTGCAAAAGCCAAGGTTGATGCAATAAGTCCAACCTGAGCATGATGTTTGTAAAAAACCTCTGCGAAGTTTTGCGCATTGTTTACCGTAACCGGCTTCGCCTGTAGGGTGGTTGCCAGAACTACTATAGCCAATAAAATGTTTGTCGCTTTTTTCATGATTTGGATGGTCGGCTTTAAAATATACGTAGGTTCCCGTTTACGCATGCTATCTCAGTAAAGTTACATTTCCTTTCTTAAATACACTTTGTCCATTGGACAGGGTTGCTGTCAGGTAATAAGCAAACACAGCCGTTTTCATCTCCCTGCCTCTATAGTAACCGTCCCAACCTATGGTAAGGTCCGTGGTTGCAAATATCAATTCTCCCCAGCGGTCATAGAGTTCCAGTTTTACCGATGTGACACAGCTTGCCTGGATGAGGCGTATATGAAACATATCATTCTGCCCGTCTGCATTGGGCGAAAAGGCGGTGGGTATGAAAATGGTATTGGCCACATTTATTGAATCGCAATTAAGAGTTATTTCTCTTACCCTGATCAGTACATTATCCGTTGCCGTGCAATTGTTCTGATCGGTTACCATTACCGTATAATTTGTCGTTTGTATCGGGGATGCTATTGGATTGTTGATCGTATCATTGCTTAAGGAAACAGATGGGCTCCACAAATAGGAGCGCCCTCCGTTGGCTGTTAATACCACTCGCTGCCCAGGGCTGAGCGTTGTATCTATGCCTGCGCTGATAATTGGATCGGGTAACTGTGTAATACTGGTGGATGTTAGTGCAGTGCAGCCCGAACCATCCGTTACCGTGAGGGTATAATTCCCTATCGGAAGCTGATCCAGATTTTGCGTGTTTTGTCCATTACTCCAACTATAAAGTAGTGTTCCTGTACCTGTTGCATTAGCTGTGATCGTTCCTTCTGCTTTGCTCCTGCAAGTATTGGTGCTGCTTATGGTTATATGAGGACCATCCGAATTGCCTATGCTGGCGGTAGTGATAACACTGCAGTTATTTGCATCTGTGACTGTGAGCGTATAGATCCCTGCCGGTAGATTTGTTACGGTATCCTGGCTGCTACTATTACTCCAGCTATAATTAAATGATCCCGTGCCTCCCGAGACTCTTGCCCAAACACTTCCGTTATTATTCCCACAGGTAGAAGAACTGCCCAGGGGGATAACGCTTATAGAGCTGGGGTGGGTTAAGACTACTGAGCTGGTACTTTGACAGCCATTACCATCGGTTATCGTTACTGAGTAGGTATTGCTGGAAAGATTACTTATCAAATTGCTCGTGGAATTTGTAATTAAACTATCTCCATTGCTCCAGGCATACGTATATGGGCTACTACCGGCTGTTATGGAGGCGGTTACAGAGCCATCACTTCCTCCATAACAACTTATGCTCGTGGGGCTTGCCAGTGCTGTGCCGGGACTGGCTCCGGTTATGGAAGCTGTACTGCTCGTAGTGCAGCCATGAAGATCCGTTACTGTAAGGGTATAATTGTTGGCTGCAAGATTGCTGATACTTGAGTTAGTAGCTCCGGTATTCCAGCTATAACTGAGTGTCCCCGTGCCGCCTGATGCGACTGCTGTTAATCCTCCATCGTTGCTTCTACAGCTCGCATTGGTAACAGTAATCCTATTAATACTCACTGCTGATGAGGGTTGGCCAATGCTAACCGTACTCACCGCGGAACACATCGATGCATCTGTTACACTTATCACATACGTACCCGCTGTCAAGTTGGTGACGCTTGCTGTGTTCGATCCGTTGCTCCAGTTATAACTCAAGGGTCCATTACTGGTTGTTGCTGTTATCACTGCCGAGCCAGTACTACCTCCATAGCACAAGACACTGTCCGGGGTCAAACTCGTTATCGTTGGAGAGGGGATATTACTGATAGCCGCAACCGAACTCTTTTGGCAGCCCAGGGAATCACTTACCGTCACCGTATAGGAGCCTGAAGCAAGATTTTTTGCCGTGTCTTTTACACTGCTGTTGCTCCAGCTATATGTCAATGTACCTATACCTCCACCTGCCGTCACAACAGCTACTCCATCGCTTTTCCCACAACCTGCTGCACTGCTTTGAGTGGCAGTGGCGGTTATTGCTGAGGAAACCTTCACCGTTACCGTAGCCGTGGCTGATGTCCCCGAAACGCAGCTTGATCCAGATGTACTTGATACCGTATAGGTCGTTGTGCTTGCAGGAGTTGCAATTACCGTTGAGCCCGCCGTTGTATTCAAACCCGTCCCGGGAGACCAGGTATAACCCGAACCCCCACTCGCTATAAGCTGAGCCACCCCTCCAGAACAAATCGTAGTATCCGGACTTACCGTAAGAACCGAGGCGCACGATATATCGAACTTGCCAAGGAAAATATTTTCTTCCAGGCCTTTCTTATTATAAAAATAGGTCGTACCTCCTGGATTAATTACGGGATATTCATTACTGCCAGCGTCACCGGCCACAAACACCTCCGCCCCGTTGCTATAAATATAGCTTCCATCATTTTCTCCGTCAGCTCCATAATAGGTTGCCCATTTACGAACTCCCGATGTTGTAAATTGCAAAATAAATACATCTCCTCCCGCGACTCCATCGGTGACATTCCCAAGCGTATCCTGGTAATACCCACATAGTGGCTTCAAAGTCGGGAAATCTGTTGACATTGTAAAGCCTGTCACCCATACATTTGCCTTATCACTTTGAATGGAGTATCCACCATCACCAATGCCAAAGTTTCCTCCACTTCCTCCATAAACAGGTGGCCCATATCAGACTACTACCAGAACAAGCAAATTGCAGAATGAAGGCATTGCTACCGCTAGCGCCTCCATTATACACAGATTGATTGTATGCTCCCGGAAATGTCTTAATGGGAAAATCTGATGATGATGTATTGCCGGTAACCCATACGTTTACCCCATCACTAAAAATCGAGGTACCCTGATCTCCATCCCAAGCAGATCCGCTGCCTCCAAAGTAAGTCGCCCATATCCTGGCACTTGTTGTACAGCTAAACTGCAAAATGAAGGCGTTACCAGCTATTCCTCCTAACGTCGATTGATTATACGCTCCAGGAAGATTCTGAAGTGGAAACCCTGCAGAAAACGTAAAACCCGTCACCCAGACATTCGTGCCATCACTGTTGATAGCGTTTCCTCCTTCATAAGTGTTGCTCGTTCCGTAATAAGTAGCCCATAACAGACTACTATTACTGCAATTAAAGCGAAGAATAAAAATTCCTCCAATTGGGGCCTGATTGTATGCTCCTCCAAAAATCTGGAGCGGTAAATTTGTTGAGCTTGTGCGCCCAGTCACCCATACATTTGTGCCATCACTGTTGATGGAATTGCTGTAGTCCGTACCACTTCCTCCATAATAACTTGCCCATACCAGATTATCGTTACTACAACTAAACTGCAAAATGAAGGCATTTTGTGCTCCTTTAAGTGCTGGTTGCTGAAATGTCCCAACAGAAAATTTGGTAGGAAAGTCGGATGATGTTGTAAAGCCCGTCACCCAAACATTTACTCCATCACTGCTGATTGAATTGCCCTGTTCATCGCTACTTCCACCATAATAGGTAGCCCAGATCAGTTGCCCGCAAGTGCTGAACTGCAAGATCATTGCATCGCTAGTGCCCCCTCCGAAAGTGCCCTGAAAATATGCCCCTCCTTGGGGGTTAAGCATTGGAAAGCCAACCGACCACACGTCTCCCGTAATCCATATACTTGTACCACGTAGATCCATGGACCGGGTCTCCTCCAAATTATTCATTCCATCGTAATAAGTTGCCCATACAAGCGACGGATCTATTGTAAGTGTATTTTCCTTATTATAATTGCCAAAGACAAATTTTATCTCATCACCCTTCAAAGAATAGCGTGTATTTATTTTCTGCTCTTTTTCTCTTCCAAAGCTTACAGGTGTTCCTTCGAGAATATCTCCCATCGGAGTGCTTATTTTTACAGAACCATCTCTCTGTAAAATTGGTTTATCAGCCCATTTATACCGTAATCTTATCAATGATGGATCTGCTCCTGGATGAACAATAAAATCGTATTTAAGCTCACCCGTATTTTTAAAATCCTCCCTCCCAATTCCCAAATCCTTAATCCTTAATTGTGAATCCTGATTTTTTCGATACAATACCCAGTCTATTCCTGGATATATATTTTTAACGGTAATTTTCTCATAACTATGTACATTCAGTACTCCATCCGAACAATGGGCAAGGTAATAGTCCGTGCGGTCTTCGCTTTCATTCTCTTTTATGATATTCTCCTTCCGTATGTCAGCACCAACCAATTCCATATCTGCACGACAATATTGCATTGTAGTGCTTTCGTTTTCACCATGCATATTCCTTCCCCGCAATGTAGTTGAACTACTCAATTGGGGCATTACCTGTTTTTCTGTTTTGGTAAAAACATAACTCAGCCCGCTGGTAGTAATATACATATCCGTACCTCCTGCGCTTGCCTTGAACAACAAACTGCTTACAGCGTTGCCTTGCAAATCTGTCATCTGACCCTTGTTTTCTGTAAAACGCAAGCCTCCAGTACTTTTCATCCAGCCCTTCACCTTGGACTCCAAAGCAGGGTCACTCACTTTGGAGGAAGCTTCCAAAGAAAGATCAAGAAAAGCAATTAAATATATAATGGGTAAGAATATACGCATCGTATTAGTTTGCAAAATAGAATGGTCACTATTTCATAATAACCATTCTATGGGTTGTAGTTGACTCATTATTTGAAAGAGCATACAAATATACTCCTGGGACCAAGTTATTGGTACTGAGTATTACATTACAAGTTCAAGTTAGTCATAAAGGAGACAGTAGGCAAGAAAAGGCAAAAGCATTATCTTTAAGTAAGATACCCAATGATGCACCATAAAAAAGTAAATTTTGCAGGCCAACTACTATTCATATGTTGCTAACTAATTCATTCCGGGAATGAAAATCGCTTCACTTTTCTTCTTTTCAATTCTTCTGCTGAATAAAACGTGTGCACAGCTAATTCCACTTGACACGTCTGAATACCAGCGTTTAAGAGGACTTGTAAAGGACGAGAGCTTTTTTATTTACCTGGATTCAACAGATGCCTGCAGGTATCTGAAACGTGCGGATTACAAACTACAATTAAAGGAGTTGAAGGGCGCTGTCACCGACTATACCCATGCGATCAGACTTAAACCTACCACCTGTGAAGTGACGGATAACAGAGGCTACGCTTATTATAACAGAGGGGCGGCAGAATATCAATTGAAGGATTATGGCCAGGCGGCAATTGATTATAAAAATGCGCTTGATGCTGACCCCAATAACCCCAACATTTACTTCGCCTGTGGTGTCGTTAAAACCAAATTAAAAGATTTCAAAGGGGCCGTTCAATTTTTTGACAAGGCTCTTGAGCTGTCCCCTAAATACCGGGATGCTTATTTTGAAAGAGGAAAAGCCAACTATGAACTAAAAAACTATTCAGGAGCGGTTCTTGATTACACGGTGGCATTGGAACAAGGAGGGTATACTGTTGAAATGTATTATTGCAGGGCGCTTGCTAAATCCAGAGTAGGGGATTTTACGGGCGCCATTATCGATGACAACAAGGCCATTGAGTTAAAATCCGATTATTACGAAGCCTATAATAACCGGGGTACTGCTAAAAATCAATTACAGGATAAAGTAGGAGCAATCCAGGATTTCGATAAAGTCCTCGAAATAAAACCGGATGATTACGATGCCTACATTAACAGGGGACCGATCAAATACCAATTAAATGATTATCCGGGAGCACTCAAGGATTTAAATGCTGCTATCCTCTTAAGGCCAGGTAATCCGGAAGGATATAATAACAGGGGAATTGTGCGGTATTATTTAAAAGATTACAGGGCCGCTATCCGGGATTACACGAAAGCCATAGAATTGTCTCCCGACTATGCAGAAGCTTATTATAATCGCAGCCTGGTGTATGAAAAAAAAGGAAAATCAAAAAAGGCTGCTGAAGATTTAAAGGTAGCGGAAGCTTTAGCAAAGAATCGCTGAATGACTATTTTAGCATCCACAATGATAAATACACTTCGGGATAAACTAGCCTACTTTGAAAAAATAGCCGGCACACGCTTAAAAAAGCGTAAACGGAATTCCTATTACTGGAATGACATTACCCGGTATTGCGACTATTTCGCTCATGAAGATTATTCGGTACTTGAAATTGGTTGTGGCACGGGAGAGTTACTGAATGAACTAAAAGGAAAGGATAAAGTAGGGATCGATTTTAGCCCGGCTATGCTTCAAGTTGCGCAGAACCAATTCCCTCAACTGAAGTTTCACCTGATGAAAGCGGAAGAAATTACGCTCAACAAAAAATTTGATGTAATTATCCTGTCCAATTTAATTGGTTTTCTGGAAGACGTGGAAACGGTTTTCAATCAGTTACACAAAGTCTCCCATTCTCAAACGAAAATCATTATTACTTATTACAATTTTTTATGGGAACCTGTTTTGAGCCTGGGTGAAAGGGTTGGTTTAAAAACACCTGCTCCAAAACAGAATTGGTTATCCTTAAGTGACATTAATAATTTGTTGTATATCGCCGGCTTTGATGTGTACCGCACTTCAAAGCGCATGCTTATCCCCTATTACATTCCTATCCTTTCACCCTTTTTCAATAGGATCCTGGCCAAATTTCCGGGGTTCAACTATTTCTGTCTGAATCATTTTGCCTTTGCGAAACCTTTAGCCCTAACCAACAAACAGGAATGGGAGGCGAAGTATTCCACGACACTGGTTATACCGGCCCGCAATGAAAGTGGCACTATTGAAGATGCGATCAAACGATTACCAAAATTTGGCCAACGCACGGAAATCATTTTTGTTGAGGGTAATTCTACCGATGACACCTGGCAGAAAATCCAGGAGGTTCAGAAAAAATATTCCTCAACCCATGATATAAAAATCACCCAACAAGATGGCAAGGGGAAAGCGGATGCTGTACGCAAAGGCTATGACATGGCGTCGGGAGATATTTTAATGATACTTGATGCAGACCTTACTGTTCCACCGGAAGACCTTCCTAAATTTTACAATGCAATTGCTTCGGGAAAAGGAGGATTCATCCATGGTTCCCGCCTGGTGTATCAGCTTGAAAAAGAAAACATGCGTTTTTTAAATTTATTGGGTAATAAATTTTTCAGCGTGCTGTTCACCTGGCTATTTGATCAGCGTTTCAAAGACACGCTTTGCGGTACAAAGGTCATTTTCCGGGAAGATTATTATAAGTTGGTGAAAAACCGACATTTTTTTGGAGATTTTGATCCCTTTGGAGATTTTGATCTGATCTTCGGAGCGCACAAGCTTAACCTTAAAATCATTGAAATTCCCATACGCTATTGTCAACGGACGTATGGCTCCAGCAATATTTCCCGCTTTAAACATGGGATCATTCTACTGTGGATGTGCTTATTTGCCGCGAGAAAAATTAAATTTATTTAGAGCTGGAGTTTTAAACTCAGGCTTTGGTCTATTTTAAACCGATGATCGTATAATTTACGGATGTATCCCTTTGCCCGCTAATTCGTAAATTAGCAGAATAAGGACGCATCAATAGTGATTAAACGATCGACAATAAAAAAAAGAAAAAATGTTTGAGAATCAATCGCAAAGAACAGAATTGGGAAGTCTTGGGGAATTCGGCCTCATTAAACATATTACACAATTTATTACTCTGAAGAATGAAAGTTCTGTTAAAGGCATAGGAGACGATGCTGCAGTGATCGACTATAAAAACAAACAAACGGTTGTTTCAACGGACATGCTCCTGGAGGGAGTACATTTTGACCTGGCCTATGTTCCACTGAGGCATTTGGGCTATAAATCGGTTATTGTTAACCTGAGCGATATCTATGCCATGAATGCCACTCCCAGACAACTATTGGTTTCTATTGCCTTGTCCAACCGCTTTTCCCTGGAAGCAGTGGAGGAACTCTATTCGGGTATTACAACAGCTTGTGACCGGTACGGAATTGATCTTATTGGAGGTGATACTACTTCTTCTCCGAGTGGCCTGGTCATCAGTATTACAGCCATCGGAGATGCCGATAAAAAAAATCTGGTGTACCGTGATGGGGCTAAGGAAAGCAATTTACTTTGTGTTTCAGGTGACCTGGGAGGCGCTTATGTTGGCCTGCAGCTATTGGAGCGCGAGAAAAAAGTGTACAAAGAAAATCCGGGTATTCAACCCGATCTGGAAGGCAATGATTACATCCTGGAACGCCAGCTTAAACCGGAAGCCAGGAAAGACCTTCCACTTATTTTCGAAGGGCTGGAAATTACGCCTACCGCTATGATTGATATTTCAGATGGCCTGGCTTCAGAAATATTACACATTTGTACTCAATCCGGAGTAGGGTGTAATTTATATGAGGACAAGATCCCAATTGATCCCATGACCTTTAACCGGGCACGTGAATTTAATTTAGATCCGACAACCTGTGTATTAAACGGAGGTGAGGATTACGAGCTTCTTTTTACCGTTGATATAGCACATTACGAAAAGATTAAAGACAACCCCGATATTACTATTATCGGCCATATTACCGATAAGAATTCGGGTTGCAACCTGGTTTCTAAAAGTGGAACGGTACATGAACTAAAGGCTCAGGGCTGGGATGCGTTTTTGAAAAGAGTATGATTTACCAGCTGGCGTGCTGGTGGTTATCGTAACAGCGTTATATTCCCCTTTCTGTTCATATTCTGTCCATTTGACAAAGTAGCAGTCAGGTAATACGTAAAAACGGCTGTATCCAAAGGTTTGCCTTTGAAGGTACCATCCCAGCCAGAGCTTGGATTTATTGTGGAAAACACCTTCTCTCCCCAACGATCATAGATCTGTAATCCCATTTGTGTTATACAAGCGGGTGATCGTACATAAAGTTCATCATTCAATCCATCGTTATTTGGAGAAAAGGCTGTTGGCATAAATAGCTCAGAAATATCACAATTAATTACGGTTATCAGTACACTGTCTTTAGCTGAACAGCCATCTGCACCTGTCACGGTGACAATGTAATTGGTTGTTTGAGTTGGAGTTGCAGTGGGTCCGGCGATCGTTGCATTGTTTAATCCTACCGTGGGATCCCACAGATATGTGATTCCCCCGCTAGAGGTTAATTGAATACTTTGTCCTTTGGTTATCGTTTCGCTGGTGCCTGCGGTTACAATTGGATCAGGAAACTGGGTAATACTTACTGTTGTTGTTGCTGTGCAAGGACTTGCATCGCTTATGGTTACCGTATAAATGCCAGGGCCCAAACCTGTAACAACAGAGCTGGAAGAACCCGTGCTCCAGGCATATATTACCAATCCGGTTCCTTGCCCGCTGAGTGTGATCATTCCATCTGTTTTCCTCTGGCAGGTATTCACGACAGGTCCGACAGTAATTGCCGGACCCGTCATACCCGTAACAGCAACCGTTGATGTTGCACTACATCCATTCGACAGATCAGTTGCTGTTACCGTATAAGTCCCGGCGGATGTCACTGTCGCAGGACTAGCCGCTCCGGTTAAGGTCCCTCCATTCCAAACCACTGTGATACCAGCTCCGCTAGTCCCTGTAAGGATCGAGCTGCTTTTTGTGCAACTCAAATCACCATCACTGCCAGCAGTTAAAATTGGGAGGGTTGTATTGCTCGCCACGGTTACCGTTTCTGTTGCCGTACAATTGCCGGAGGGGTCTGTTACAACCAATGTATACGGGTTTGCTGTTGATACGGTATAGCCGGCCGTAGCAGGCCCACCCGTCCATTGATATATAGCGCCGGTGGTCGTTGAATTGCCTGTTAAAGTCACACTTGCCGATGCGCAGGTAATAAGTGGAGATACCGGCGTTATACTTATGTTTGGAATGGAATTCACTGTAACTGTTATCGTGGCGGAAGGTATGACACCACATGCGTCAGCAGTACCTGTCACAGTATACGTGGTATTGGAGACAGGACTGGCCGTTACGGAAGCTCCCGTCGGAGCACTTAAACTTGCAGCAGGAGCCCAGGAATAGCTACCCGAACCACTGGCAGTTAAC